>OJCR01000094.1_pt1 | contig 45083 bp, 45 predicted proteins | sample 1591611 | NCBI WGS metagenome assembly OJCR01 (sample SAMN05416815, study PRJEB24817) | seawater metagenome | isolation source: Sea water | place: Canada:Atlantic | collected 2013-07
CATTTTCAGCCGCCGCAGCAATCGTTGGTAGCGGTCACTGGCGTAGGTGCTGCCTCGGTCACTGTGGTGCACGATACCTTCTCGCACTTCGCCGCGAGTCAGGGCTGCGTTTTCCAAGGCGGTGCATATCAGCTTGGAGTCATTACGATCCGATACACTCCAACCGACGATGCGCCGGGTGCACAGATCCATGATCGTCGCCAGGTAATACCAACCTGAGTCACTGAGTAGATACGTCGTGTCGGCCACCCATACTTGGTCGCGGTAATCGGGCTTACCCAACTTGCGCAGCAGATTGGAGTGGTAGCCAAACAGATGATTACTGTCGGTGCCTATGGGCTTAAACCGGGACTGGGGATGACCGACCAAGCCCAGTTACCGCATCAGGCGCAGCGTGCGATCACGACCGCACGCCACGCCTTCTTCAGTCAAATGGGCGTGCCCCGGCCGGTAACCATACGGCCCCGGGCACTGACGCCATATCTGGCTGATCTGTGGCTTGATCTGTTCGTCCTGCTCGCGCCGCACCGATGGCCTGGCTTCTCGCCAGCGGTAGTATCCGGCGCGGGACACTCCGAGCGCTTCACTCATGGCTGCTACGCCGTGACTCCTTTGATGTCGTTTCATATACTCGAAGCGGCTCAGGTTTCCTTGGCGAAGTAGCTCACCGTTTTTTTAGGATATCGTTAATCCGCTCCGCCTTCGCCAAGCGTTTACGCAGCTGATCTATTTCGGCTGCCATCTGCGTGGGGCTCGCACCCACTCCTGGTGCGCTGGACCCATCCAACTCGGCCAGGTGCTCGCGTTTCCATTTGTAGAGCGTCCCGGTTTTCACGCCCAACTTCTCGGACACATCCGGCGCACTCTCACCGTCCATTATCATCAGCCGGGCGGCTTCGCGTTTAAATTCTGGGGTATATCTTTGTCTCTTCACTTTGGGTTTCTCTTTCTAAGAGACTCCCGTGTCCATTTTTCTCAGGCCCGATCATTTGAAAATGTCTCCTCGCTGCGCTCCTCGAGTGTCCGCCTTCGGCGTCGGTAAATCTTCGATTCGTTTTTGAATGAAACTTAGCGGATCATACCAGCCGCTACAGTTTCATTCGAAAACTCATCCACCAGGATCACAGATCCTGTGATGCGGTTTTTGCGGTAGGAGTCGTAGAACAACGGCGCTGAGGTTCTCAGCGTTACTCTAGCTATATCGTTGAGGCCGATTTCTTGGATGTCTTCGATTTTGTGGAGGCTGTTGACGTCCACTTTATATTTGATCTCACGCACCACTGCTCGGCACTCCTTCGAGGTATGCTTCAGGAGATACTTACTACGGGTCTGGAGTGATTTCTTTTCGGAGAACCAACACAACATGAGGTCGATGTCCTGTCCGACCGTGGGTTGATTGCTAGGCTTAACCAACATGTCTCCGCGGCTCATGTCTATTTCACGATCTAACGTGATCGCGACGGAGTGCGGACTAAACGCTTCCGCCATTTCGCCATCATGGGAATGGATCGCCTTCACTTTGGCGTTAAAGCCGCTGGGTAATACCGTGACGTCATCGCCCGGTTTAAACACCCCACTTGCGACTCGTCCGGCAAAACCGCGAAAATCATGCCACTCATCGGAATGGGGCCGGATCACATACTGAACCGGGAAACGGGGATCCACGTGATTCACATCGGTGCCGATGTAGACGGTTTCCAAGTGGTAGAGCAGCGGAGCGCCTAGATACCACGGCATGTTGTCAGACTTATTGACAACATTGTCGCCATGAAGCGCGGAAATAGGGATGAAGGTGATTTCCGGAATAGACAGTCGGCTGGCGAAGGCTTTATAGGACGCGACAATCTCGTCGAATTTCTCCTGCGACCAATCCACCAGATCCATCTTATTCACTGCCACGGTGAGGTGTTTAATGCCGAGTAAATGAGCGATGAATGAATGACGGCAGGTCTGTTCGATCACGCCTTTGCGGGCATCGATCAAAATGATGGCAAGATTCGCGGTGGACGCCCCTGTCACCATATTCCGCGTGTATTGAATATGCCCCGGGGTATCCGCGATAATGAACTTACGTCGAGGGGTCGCGAAATAACGGTAGGCTACGTCGATCGTGATCCCCTGCTCTCGCTCGGCCCGGAGTCCGTCGGTGAGCAGTGCCAAGTCAAGATTCACATCCCCTCGTTGTTTAGAAGTCTTTTCGATGGCCTCGAGCTGATCCTCAAAGATCGTCTTGGTATCATACATGAGCCGCCCGATGAGCGTGCTCTTGCCGTCGTCAACGGAACCGGCAGTGGTGAAGCGTAAAAGCTCCATGTCTTCGTAATTTGGGTTACTCATTTTGGTAGTATTAAAGTCTTAAAGTCGGGACGCCTGCGACGGGTCTGAAGGGCGATGGTCGGAGTGAGTTTGGCGGCGCTTACTTGTTTGTATTTTTGCGTAGATAATTTGAAAACGAACCGAGTCCAGCACCAAGCTCCTCGGACAGTTTTCGCAGCTTTAGGGCGGAGTCCGGCTCAAGGTAATTCAAGTCCTCGGCAGCATAGCTCATACTTCGAACCTCACCGGCCGAGCCCTTGGAGATGGTTATAAAATGAGCGAAATCAGCATCCGTTTTCCGCTCAAAACCCTCCGCTGTATTATTCATGGTGGATAGAGCCGCGCGACGCATTTGGTCCACGAACGGGTAGTCCTTCATGGGAGTGGTCACTCTATAAGCCATGAGGTTCAATTCGCGAGTTTGTTGCCAAACACGAAGTTCCTCGAATTTTTCGACGGTAGCCACAATTCAACGACATTTAGATTCTTAGACATTCAGACCTTCGACTCAAAAAGGTCGGTTAAAAATAACCGGCTTTTTTGCGGTCTTCCATGGCGGTTTCGCTGCGTTTGTCATCGGCGCGGGTGCCGCGTTCGGTTTGGCGCGCGGCGGCCACTTCGGCGATGACATCATCAAGACTTTCAGCGGGACTTTCCACTGCACCGGTGCAGGTGGCATCACCCACAGTGCGGAAGCGCACCTGGCGTTTTTCGATCGTTTCCCCGTCTTGCGGAGTGATGAAATCGGTTACAGCTAGTAAAGTCCCGTTGCGATTGATGATCTCGCGTTCATGGGTGAAGTAGAGGTTCGGCAGCTCGATTTTCTCTTCTTTGATGTATTGCCAGACGTCCATTTCCGTCCAATTGGAGAGAGGAAACACTCGAAAATGCTCCCCCTGCCCTTTGCGGCCGTTGAAGAGATTCCACAGCTCAGGGCGCTGGTTCTTCGGATCCCATTGGCCGAATTCGTCACGATGGGAAAAGAAACGTTCTTTGGCCCGTGCTTTCTCCTCGTCTCGACGAGCCCCCCCAATCGCGGCATCGAAACCATGCTCTTCAATCGCGTCTAAGAGAGTAACGGTTTGCAGACCGTTACGTGAAGCATTGGTGCCCGTCTCCTCCTGCACTCGCCCCTCGTCGATCGATTTTTGAACACTGGCGATTTCCAATCGAGCGCCAATCGCGGCCACAAATTCATCCCGATAGGCAATCGTTTCGGAGAAATTGTGACCGGTATCAATATGCATCAGGGGGAATGGCATCCGACCGGGCCAAAAGGCTTTTTTTGCCAAATGGGCCACCACGATGGAGTCCTTCCCTCCACTAAAAAGAAGCACAGGACGTTCAAATTGCGCGGCTGTTTCTCGGAGAATGTAGATCGCTTCACTCTCCAAGTGTTGCAGGTGGTTTACGGCGTAAGAGGACATGGATTCTAGGTCTGAAAGTCTAAAGTTCGGAAGATCGCTGGGAGGCAGAATCGGTTTTGACGCAGGGGCGCTAGGGCGCAGAGACAAGAAAAACACGGGATCTTTGCTCCATAGGTCAAGTCTTATGTTTAGTTACTTGCCTTGTTTAGTAAAGATATCTAAGTTCTAGTCTCTAGAAACTAGATGCTAGGTGCTAGATGCTAGATGCTAGGTGCTAGATGCTTCCTCCGTCGCCAAGGCTTTGGCGGACGGGGAAGGCGCAAAATACTCAAAAACTGAGAGGCACTAGAAGACTACCAACGCTTTGGCCAGCGCCACACTGCTGGCCAAGTCATGGACTTCCGTGTCAATGATGACATCAGATGCCTCGGCTACTGGTTCCTCGAATCCAGAATCCTTCCCGGTGAATTGCGGCACTTTACCCTCCGCCACCTTGGCATAGAGTCCCTTGGGGTCTCGCTGCTGGCAGGCTTCGAAGGAGGCCTTGGTGTAGACGAGCGTTAGATCATCAGAGCCGATTATCCTCATCGCTTGTTCACGTAGGGCAGCAGTCGGGGTGATAAAACTCGCCAAAACAATGACCCCGGCGTCGGCAAATAACTTGGCCACCTCAGCCACGCGACGAATGTTTTCGGCGCGATCTTCAGCGGAAAACCCTAAGTTAGCGTTCAAGCCACCGCGCACATTGTCGCCGTCCAATACCTTCGTAATGCGACCAGCGTCATGGAGCTCGCGATCCAGGGCTTGGGCGATAGTAGATTTGCCGGAGCCACTCAGCCCGTAGAACCAAATCACCTGTCCCCGCTGACCCAATCGGGTTTCTTTCTCCTCTCGGGAGACGAGTTTATCGTGGGTTGGGTAGAGGTTGGACATGTAGGATGTTCTAAGATTCTTAAGGTCTAAAAGTCGAAGGTCGAATACTAGGTGCTAGCGGTTTCCATCTGTGTTCCTCTGTATTGGAACTTCGTGAATCTGCGAGCGGAATGCGACATTGAGACATTAGATTTTCCGACGTTTAGACTCCGAGTCTGCCCAGCAGACTCGGATCACCAATCGTGAGCAGCGAACCGTTGCGGTAGTCTGGTTTGGCGTAAGTTAAACTCTGATGTTCAGAATGGGTGAGCAACTGCCCGCCCGCAGCGTTAACGATCGCATGAGCCGCGGCGGTGTCCCACTCCATCGTGGGCACATCGCGCAGATAGACATCTGCGGCTCCTTCGGCTACGAGGCAAAATTTAAGGGAGCTGCCAATACTCAGGCATTCCGCATTCGGAAAACGTTCCAGTAACGCTTTCACTTCAGTTCCGGCATGATCACGACTCGCGACGATGCGTAGTTTCTCCGGCGCGGAAACCGTGGCTATCTCTACTCGTTCCTCACCGAGATCGATCCGCCATGCCCCACTATCGGGTGAGGCCCCATAGGTCCGCCCTGTGACCGGCACGTGCACGATGCCACAGGTGGGCACCCCGTGCTCAATCAAACCAATGTTCACCGTAAACGAACCCGTCTCTTTGATGAACTCCTTCGTCCCATCGAGTGGATCGACCACAAACCAACGCGGGGCTCTCAAAATAGCCTCATCCCGCTCGGGGTCTTCTTCCGAGACCACCGGGATGTCAGGAAACGCCTGAGCCAAGGCGGCGACGATATGTCGATGCGAAGCCAGATCACCCTGAGTCAAAGGAGAATCATCCGCCTTGGCGTCAACGGTGAGAGGTTTCTTATAAAAACGCAGGATCTCGCGGCCCGCGTCTTCGGCAATGGTTTGGAGTATGTTGATCATGGATGCTAGTGACTAGTGGGCTAGAGGCTAGGTGGCTAGGTGCTTCCTCCTTCGCCAAGGCTTCGGCGGACAGGAGGTGCTAGTGACTAGGATACTAGAGACCAGAATATAAATACAGAGGAGCTACGAGGAAGGATTGTATTGGCCGCAAAAAGGCGCAAAATACTCAAAAAACTGAGAGGAAACTGGAAACTGGAAACTGGAAACTGGAAACTAGGTGCTAGTGGCTAGTGGCTAGAGGCTAGAGTTCGATATCCTTCAGCCAACTCCGGTTGGCTAGATACCATTCGACGGTTCGTTTGAATCCTTCGGCGGGCGAGATTTTAGGCGCCCAGTTCAACAAATCGGCGGCTTTCGATACATCGGCCTGGGTCGACTTCATATCACCGGCATGAAACGGCTGTTCATCAATGAGTGCTTTCTTGCCGAGCTCCTTTTCGAAACCAGCAATCATGTCTCGGATGGCCAAAGGCTCGTTGCCTCCACCGAGGTTGATCACCTCATAGCCCAACGGCCGCAGGGCGGCGATGGTGCCCGCCACGATATCGTCGATATAAGTAAAATCCCGGGTCTGTGAACCATCACCATAAAGCGTGATTGGCGTGCCTTCATCGATCCATTTCAGAAAACGCAACGGACTCATATCGGGACGACTGGCCGGACCATAAACCGTAAAATACCGCAGCACTGAAACGTCGATTCCGTGCAAATGGTGAAATGCGGCCGCCATAGCTTCTGCCCCCAGCTTCGAAGCCGCATAAGGGGACAGCGGACGATTAACATCGAAGGATTCCCTAAATGGAGTCTCCGCCCCCGCATACAGAGAAGAAGAGGAAGCGAGGATGTATTTTTTCACCCCAGCCTTCTGCATCGCCTGCAACAAATTCACGGCTCCCGACACATTAGTCGAGGCGTAGACTTCAGGATGCTCGACGGAATACCGCACCCCCGCCCGAGCCGCCAAATTGATCACCGCATCAAAGGAGTATTTCCCGAACAGGTTGGTTATCGATTCCGCATCGATCACATCTATGGCGGCGAACGAAAACGTGCCATGACTCCAATCCCCACTCTGAAAAAACGACTCGGAAGCCGAACGGCCGACTCGCCTGCCCTCGCCTCCCAGCAGTAAATCCAACCGATGATCTTTGAGTCGCACATCGTAGTAGTCGTTGAGGTTGTCTATGCCCACCACCCGATGTCCTTGATCCAACAACGCACGCGCCGTGTGGGAACCAATAAATCCGGCGACACCGGTAACGAGGTAGGTAGACATAGACTAGTTTGCTAGAAGGTAGAGGTTGGTTTCAAGCCGACACATTCGTAGGAATAATTGAAATGCTAAACTAATTTCTTAAGGCCCTAGTAAACCAGCAACTAGTCCCTTGCTACTAGCTCCGCTTTCACCATCAGGGCGGCAAGTTCAGTGGCGGAGGTTTTGGCCTCCCAACCGAACTGGGACTTGGCCTTGCTCGCGTCTCCCCGGAGGAGATCGGCGTCGACGGACCGATAGAACTTGGACGAAACAGTCAGCACCACTTCACCGTTGTCCTGACGAATCCCTTTCTCATCCACGCCTTTCCCCGTAAACTCTATCGGCACTCCGGCTGCCGAAAACGCAGCTCGCGCGAAATCACGCACTGTCGTGGATACTCCAGTCGCCAATACAAAATCATCGGGGATGTCTGCCTGTAGCATCTGCCACATGCCTTCGACATACTCCGCCGCATATCCCCAATCGCGACATCCATCCAGATTACCTAACGCGATTGGCTTCTTATCGCCTGCTGCGATACGCGCGACTCCCCCACTGATCTTACGAGTCACAAAATTCTCTCCTCGGCGCGGAGATTCATGATTATAGAGAATACCAGTCGCAACGAACAGACCGTGAGACTCTCGATAGATTCGGCCTAGGTTGAACGAGAAGGCTTTGGCGGCTCCGTAAGGGTTACGGGGATTGATGGGAGTCTCTTCGGTTTGGGGTCCCTCCTTCGGGGCACCAAAAATTTCCGAACTGGCGGCCAGATATAATTTGGTTGTCGTACGCATTTCGCGGATTGCTTCCAGCAAGTGCAGCGTCGCCATGCCATTTTCCAGACACGTCACCTCTGGCAGCTCGAAGCTCAAACCCACGTGGCTCTGGCCGGCCAAGTGATAGACTTCGTCCGGCTCCACCTTGTGGAGGAGGCGATGAAAAGAAGTCAGATCATTGAGTTCACCGTAATGTAAGGTCAGACGACCTGATTCCAAATTATGGTCGGTGCGGAGATGATCAATTCGGGTCCGGTTGAACGCACTCGCGCGACGTACCAACCCGTGCACCGAATATCCCTGCTCGAGGAGAAACTCCGCTAAGTAGGATCCGTCCTGCCCTGTGATACCGGTGATCAGTGCTTTTCGCATGAAACGAAGCCTGATGTGAAAAGCATTGCGTCGGAAAGTCTTAATGTCACAGGTGAAATCTAGACGCTAGTGGCTAGTTGGCTAGGTGCTAGGATGAAACAAGTTGGCCACAAAAGGCACAAAAGTGGTAGGTTTCGAATGATTCAGCCGCTCGGTTTTGGTTCTACTCACTGCTCGCTAGCCGCTACTTAATAATCTTATTCGCTAGATACTGGATCGGAAATTAACGCAAAGGCGCGAAGATGCAGAGGCGCAGAGCCATTAAGATGAAACAAGTTGGCTACCAAGAGGCACGATAGCTAGTGACCGGATGGCTGAATTTTCATATCTCCCCGACTTTGCGCCTTTGCGTTAATAACACGCAGCTGACCGCACAATGACTCTAAGTTATTTAATCCTGAAGTATTGTTTCACATCGGCGAGGGGACGCGTATCGAGCACGTGTTTGGCTTCCAGCCAGCCTTTGCGGGCGACGTTTACTCCTTCGGCCACATGTCCTAATCCAGCGGTGTCGTGGGCATCTGGATTGATGGCGCACATCAAACCCCGTTCCGCCGCTTTGCGCCACAATCGCCAGTCTAGATCCAACCGCCAAGGACTGGCGTTGAGTTCAATAATCGTTTCGTTCGCGATAGCCGCATCGATCACCTTCGCCAGATCCACTTTACTCGACTCTCGTCGCAATAGAATCCGTCCCGTCGGGTGCCCCAGCATAGTGACATGCGGATTCTCCACCGCCCGGATCAACCTCGCTGTCATAGTCGCTTCATCTTGACCCAAGGCATTGTGCACTGAAGCCACGGTGTAGTCCAACTGAGCCAATACCTCGTCGTCAAAATCAAGGCGACCGTCCGTCAAAATATCGACTTCCGAACCGGCAAACACGTGCGTCCTAAACTTACCTGATTCGTTTTGAACCCGAATCGCCTCAACTTGCTTTAACAGTCGTTCCTCATTCAACCCGTTCGCCTGAAAACTACTCTTTGAATGGTCGGCAATGCCCAGATACTCCCACCCTAAGGCTTCCGCTGCTGCCGTCATTTCCGCTAGAGTGTTTTTGCCATCACTCGCATCCGTGTGATTATGAAATGCACCCCGTAAGTCGCCGAGTTCGATCAGGCGGGGAAGCTCGCCCTGCTCCGCCGCTTCGATTTCTCCACGCCCCTCTCGCAACGCTGGGGGGATAAATTCCAGGTCGAGTTTGGCAAACAACGCGGCCTCATCTTTCACACCTTCGCCTTCACCGCGCTCGGCCTTCTCTTTCGCAGTCCCCTCACCTTCGACCGACACGAGTCCCCATTCCGACATGCTCAATCCTCGCTCCAGCGCCCGTTGACGCATCGCGACATTGTGATCCTTCGAACCCGTGAAGTGATGGAGTGCAAAGACAAACTGCTCATCGGGCACGATCCGTAGATCAGCCTGCAGTCCGCTTTCAAACCGCACACTTGATTTGGTCTCACCTCGCGCGGTGACTTCCTTCACTTCCGGTAGTTCGCAAAACCAAGTCATGACCAATTCCGGTTCAGCCGAAGCGACAATAAAATCCAGATCTCCCACCGTCTCCATGCCTCGACGTGAACTTCCCGCCGACTCAGCGCGGACCACTTGAGGCAACTTTCGTAAACCCTCCACGATCGGCCGACCCACTTCCTGAGCGAGCCACCAAAGGTGGCGTTTGCCATAGGCTTCTCGATTTCGAATCCCTTCCGCGATCTTGTCCTGAGATTTTGCCCCAAATCCGGCAAGTTCAGCCACTTTTCCGTCCGCACAGGCCTTCGCCAGTCCTTCAATGGAATTCACTCCTAGCTTGCCGTGGATTGCCTTGATTTTCTTCGCCCCCAGGCCCGGCACTTCGAGCATTTCCACTAATCCCGGGGCAATCGATGCACGCAGCTTTATCAGGAACTCGAGTTTCCCAGTCGCGTGCAACTCGCCGATCTTCTGCGCCAAAGCCACTCCGATTCCTTTAACTGAATCCAAGTCGTCGTCCTCCAGCAACCGATCGACATCCACTTGCTCCATCGACTCCAGAATCCGCGCACCACTTCCATAGGCCCGAATCTTGAACGGATTCTCGCCCTTCAATTCCAGTAACGTGGCTATCTCTTCCAAAACCTCCGCAATCTCATTCTTGGTCATGAAGTAGGTATTAACCACTGATGGAAGCGGATGAACACTGATAAATTTTTAGGAATCCCGCTGAGAAACTACTGAATAATAGCCACAATCCTCGTCCGAAGCGGATGCCTCTCAGATCGGTTTTTAGCTTTTCCAGCGAAGCTCCCCTGAAGTGATAGCTACAGAATGCACAGAAATCACAAAAAAGAGAATAGCCCCCCCCAGCGCGTCACCCCTTTGCTTCTCAGCGTTAATATCAACATTCCTTTAGACCTTCGACATTAAGACTTTTAGACCTTCCCATCTTTCCCATGCCGACGTTTCGCTACAATCGCACGATACATTTTTCCGATACGGATGCTGCCGGGGTTGTTTTCTTTGCCCGCTATTTAAGCATCGCTCACGAAGCATATGAAGAGGCACTGGGCGCAAACGGTATCCTACTGGCCGAGTTCTTCAGCGACAATGGAGTCGTGATCCCGATCACTCGAAGTGAGGCGTCTTATTTGCGGCCTCTCCACGCCGGCGAAAAAATCTGCGTTGATGTGACTCCGGTCCAATCGGGCCCGCACAGTTACACCCTCGACACTACGATTTGGAAGATAGGCCCTCCGGAGAAAAAGGCGGCGGTGATTCAAACTGAACATGTATGCATCACTTCGACGGACCGAAAGAAGATCGATCTTCCATCCGAACTAACCGGATGGATCGATGCAGATTAATCATCCTTAGTCCCCGGCCAATCGCCGCAGACACCTTCGGTCTATTTTCCCGACCGAGTTAACCGGCCAGGAATCAAGCTTCACCACCCGTTTAGGCCATTTGAATTTGGCCAATTCACCGTCCAGCAGTTCTCCCAGCTCGGTCAGCTCGAGTGTCCGTTCAGCGCAGTAGACCAACATCGCCACTTGGCCCCAATGCGCGTCGGCAACCCCTAACACCGCAATTTGGTTCAGGCCGAAAGCCTGCTTAACCGCCGCCTCTACTTCGGCTGGATTGATTTTTTCCCCTCCCGAGACAATGAGGTCATTTTGTCGCCCTTTCACCGTCAGTCGACCTGCGGAATCCCATTCACCCAAATCTCCTGTCGCCCAGGCTCCACGTTCACGGCGGTGATCCGGCCAGTATCCACGAAACAGTGACGCCGTCTTTAATTTAATCTCCCCTCCCTCGCCAATGATCAACTCGATGTGCGGCAACGGAGCACCGACGCCTTCCGCACCGGCGAGGAAATCCCGCGGCGACATCGCACACCCCATCGCCATGGATTCGGTCAGACCATACGAGGGCGAAAGCGGAAGGTTATTCTCCCGGGCCCAATCGCACAAATCCGTTGTTAGCGCAGCTCCGCCAATAAACACCGATCCGAACTGTCGCAACCAGTCCACTCCTCCGGTGATTCCGCGGAGAGCCTGCAGTTGGGTTGGGACCAACGAAATCGCGATTCCATTTAGATTCTCAACTGGGAAATTCCCCAACGAGATTTCGCGCCAATTCAGCTGGCAATATTGTCCTCCCGTAAGTGCGCAACGAAGCCACCCCATCAGTCCACCAACATGATGCAGCGGCAGCATGCCCACGCCATCAACGCGATCAGCCCCGCAGAACTCCTGATAGCCGATCACGGCCGCCATGATGGTGTGTTGGTCATGACGAGCTAGCTTGATCGCCCCCGAGGAGCCTCCCGTCGGAATCATCAGCCAACCAAGCTCTGGATCCCAATCATCTGCCCTGCGGTCCACCACGGCATCGAACTGCTCGCGCTCGCGTCCGCCCCAATCGGGATTGGCCAAAAATACGGGACCACGAGTTCCAGCGGCATCAGCAAATTGCTCTCGGAACCGTTTGGTATCTCGTTCGCAAATCACCACCGCGTCATTCGCGTCGGAAGCCGCGCCTCCCAGTGTTCTGGCAAACTCGTTACGCGACATTTGAAGATTCATACGAGTGTTCATGGCCTAAAGGGCTTCCCACACTACGATCGGATTTAACCTTTCGATGTCCGTAGAGCGCACGAACGGCACGGCACTCGGACCATTCAGTTCCGTATTAGAAAACAGAGGCCAGACTCCGGTGCCCAAAGCCCGATCAAGTTTCGGCAACCCAAACGCGATCTCCAATACCTGCCGCGCGCCGATCCCCGTTTCCAGAGAGGAAGAGATCACCACATCAGCAGTGCTCCCATTGACGGCCGCCACCAACTCACCCGGATCGCCCCAAAGCGCTGGCTTCAGCACAAACACGCCCGGCCACCCCAACTCCATCCACTGTTCGAAGTCCTCCTTACCGATTACGGCCTCATCCAGAGCCAGCGTCGTCGGAAAATCACCCGCGAGCCCCAACAAAAGATCCTTATTCGCCGGGTCAGTCGGCTGTTCGACGAACTCGATCATGGGACGTTCGGCACAGACTTCCAACCACCGCTCGGCTACTCGACGATCCCATCCTCCATTCGCGTCCAATCGCACGCGGGCTCCATCGGGCAAATTGCCCAATAAATCGTCAAGTAACACCTGCTCGTCCCTTGGGTCGCCCACCCCGACCTTCCATTTAAAGGTCCGAAAGCCCACCTCCAGTTTCTGTTCAACCGCCCGCAATACGTCACGTCCCGCCGGCAACAATCCCGCCACGGGTAAGTAGTCGTGCACCGACGGCAACCGACCACCCAACTGCCCCAGCGCGGCTCCGAGGGCGAACCCAAGGCATCCACCCGGTGCGGCGATCTCACTCAACTCAGCCCCCGTCGGACTCGCCCCCAGACGTTCTAGCACCGCCTTTGCTTCACTCAAATCACCTCCACCCCACCCCGAAATCGGCGCAATCTCTCCCCAACCCATTTGACCGTCCTTATCTTCCAATCGCACAATCACGCCTTCACGCTCCGACCACCAACCCTGGGCCGTCCGCAGCGGTTGGCGCATCGGCAGTCGGTAAGATTTAAACGAGAGCGAATATCCCATCTGGCCCACTCTACGCGTTCTTTCCTCCTGCGTAAAACGCATTTACCGTAATTTCTCACCGATGATCTTACTCTGAAAAAAAACGAAACTTTCAGATTCCTTCTTGCGATCTCCGGACAGATCCTTACTACGTTCCCGGCAACTCATGACAAAGGTTGCCACGAATTCCGCCGAAGCGTTTGACGCTGATTTTTACCAATCAGCCGACGCCTTCTTTGCCGCCAATCGTCCCGTAGGACTCACGTTCGACGACGTTTCTCTTGCGACCCGGTTCTCCGATATCCTGCCCAAAGACGCTGACCCGACCACGGCCCTCTCCGAGCAAGTCGTGCTGCCGATTCCCGTGCTCTCGTCAGATATGGACACCGTTACCGAGTCTCGCATGGCCATTGCCATGGCGCTCAACGGCGGCCTCGGCCTGATCCACTACAACATGCCTGCCCGCGAGCAGGTCAAGGAGGTCGCCCGCGTCAAACGCCACATCCACGGCCTTATCCAAGATCCGATCACGGTAAAACCCGACCAATATGTCGGTGACGTGCTGGATCTGATTGAATCTCGCAACTTCGACTTCCGCACCTTCCCCGTCGTCGACGACGCCGGAAAACTGGTCGGCCTCCTCTCTGGCAGCACAGTGCGGGAACGCTATCGGAGCAAAACCGTCGCGGAAGCGATGTCCCTTCGCGCCGACATCCACACCGTGCACTCCTCGAGTCTGAGTTCCGATCCCATCAAAGCCGCGGACGAATTCTTCACCCAACACGTCGGCATTCACAAAATGCTCGTCGTGGACGATTCCGACCATCTGCGAGGATTGGCCACCTTCTCGGACGTCGAACGGATTACCTCCGAAGCCAACGCCCGCCGCCGCGCTGCTCGTGATTCGGATTTCCGCCTCATCGTCGGCGCTGCCCTTTCGCCGATTCGCCACCCTGACGGATCGCTCGACCGCGATCGCATCATCGAACATGTCGGCCATCTCGTCGACGAGGCCATCGATTGCGTCGCTGTCTCCGTGGCTCACGGCCACTCCGCCGGTGTTGGCGATATGGTTAAACTCGTTCGAGGAGCTTTTCCGGACCTCACCATTATTGCGGGTAACGTCACCAGTGCCGCCGGAGTAGAATACCTCGCCGACTGTGGCGCCAACGCGATCAAGGTAGGCCAAGGCCCCGGATCTATCTGCACCACCCGGATTGTCGCAGGAGTGGGCATCCCTCAGCTCACGGCCTTACACGTGGCCGCCAAAGGAGCCTCCAACCGCAACGTCAAGGTGATCGCCGACGGCGGCATCACCAAAAGCGGTGATATCGTCAAAGCTCTCACCCTCGCTGATGGGGTCATCCTCGGTGGTCTCCTAGCCGGTTGCCGCGAGGCTCCAGGCGAGATCATGGAGATTAACGGCAAGGTCTATAAGCAATATCGGGGCATGGGGTCGCTCGCCGCGATGAAAGAGGGCTCTGCAGCCCGCTACGGTCACAGTAAGACCGATCGCACCCGCAAGGTCGCAGCCGAAGGTATTGAAGCCCTCAAGGAAGTCAGCGGCTCCCTCGACGACGTCCTTGGCACCCTCGTCGGAGGTCTGCAAAGCGGCATGGGCTATCTCGGCGCCAAGGATCTTCCTGCGCTGCGCGCCAACGCCCGCTACATTCGGGTGAGCCCGGCAGCCCAGAAAGAAGCAACTCCGCACGACGTCATTGAGATCAAGGCAGGGGTGAAGAACTGAGTGGCTCTGGCACTCAGTTCTTTGAAAAGCTGAAAAACTGAAAAGCTGACACGCTGAAATAAGACTCCGTCGGGCTTCACGGGGTCGACGTCGTAGACGTATTGCGCCAGGAATTTAGTCACGACTCGACCCCTTCCCCATCGATTCGCGAAGTTTCGAGCCTCAAGGCGGAGCTGAAGCACTGAAACCGTCAACAAGAGTTCCGGGCTCGACCCTCGGCGAAGATTTGTGCCAACATCTCTCCTTTGTGCGCCCACGGGGGCCAAACTAAGCTGGGTTGAACGAGTCCGTCCAATTTCAGCTTTTCAGATTTTCAGTTTTTCAGCGTTTCTAAAAATGTCCCTGATTCCTTTCTCCAGCCAACTCATCGCAGACGTCGGAATTTCCCTCGGAGATGAGGGCAAAGGCCGCCTCGTTCCCGAAGTCTGCCACGAACTTTCCGGCACGCCCCGTGCTGTCTCCACGGTGCTCAAGGTCAATGGCGGCGCGAACTCCGGCCACACCGCCGCCGGCGTGAAGCTCAATCTCCTGCCGTCGGGTGTCGTCGAGAAGAACATCAAACACCTCGCCATCGGATGTGGGGTGGTCGCCGACCCGCGCAAGATCTGGTGGGAAGCAGCCCCGTTGGAGCACAAGGGCTACAACGTTATTTCGCGGCTCGCAATAGACGAACGCACGATGGTCTCAGACTTCATTCATCGTCTGCTCGACCTCGCTTGGGAACACTACCGCTCCAACATTCTCCATGAAGAGCCTCGGGGCTCAACGGGTCGCGGCATCACCCCCGCCTACCTCGACGAGGTTGGCCAATGGCAGATCTCGTATTCCGATTTCCTCGCCGGCTCCAACTACTACGCCCGCAAGGTCGCCCAACGCGCCGACCGCGCCATGCGCACCATCGAGCACGTGTGTCAGGTCGACGCCGAAACCTTCGCTGGTTTCTTCTCCAAACTCGCCGATGCCGAGCAACGCGCTAATCAGGAAGCGATCGATCTCGGCATTCTCGAGGCTGCTGAATTCGATTTCACGGCTTTCCGAGGTGACGCCCCCTTTACTCTCAATCTCGAAAAACTCACTGAAGTCTACTGGGCTGCAGGCACCAGGTTGGCTCCTCGGATCACTGAAGTGCGTGAACTGATCCGCCGCGAAATGGCCGCCGGGCACACCATTCTGGGGGAATTTGGCCAAGCCTACTGGCTCGACAAACGCCACGGCTTCTCGCCCAACGTCACCGCCTCTCACACCTTCACGCCTGAAATCTTTGAGAGCGCGGGTATCCCTGTTCAACCGGTGCACACGTTTGGGGTGGCCAAAGCCTACGACACCAAAGTCGGCACCCATACCTTCATCACGCAAATGGATGAAGAGCACCCACTCACCCCATTACTGAAGAAACTCGAGTTTGGCTCGACCACGGGTCGGCAACGCATGGTGGGCTGGTTCGACGCGGTAGAAAAAGGCGATGCCCTACGCTACGGCGGATTTCAAGATTTGATGATCAACAAAACCGACGCCCTCACCCATCAGGGTGATTGGAACGGCGACCTGTTGATCTGCACGGCCTACGAAGATACCGACGGCAATATCCACCACCATGTGCCGCGCAACGAAGCGGTGCGAAAAAACCTCAATCCGGTTTACTCCCGGCATCCAGGCTGGGCGGAAGACATTTGCGGCATGCGCAACTTTGCAGACTTACCGGCCAACGCCCAAGCCTACGTCGGAGCGATGGTCCGGACCACGCTTGAGGTGGCCTACGAAGGCGCTATCTGGCCAGACGCTGAGAACCTTCCGAATCTCCGCTACCTAGGCGTCGGTCCCGAACCCTCCCAGCTGATTAAAGACATCCCGCCGACGGCGGAGCTGGTGAAAATTTAATGCGCGGAGATAAGCAAGCAGCAGCTCCGCCGAAGTAGCAGGTATCAAGTAACAAGTAACCCTCCGTCGTCCCGCAGATCGGGACTAGGGCGGGCAGGCAAGATCCCGTCAGCAGGCTAATATGGGCAGATTGAGTCGCCTGGTTTGTCGGACGCGTCTGGGGAAGGGGTCGAGTCGTGACTAATTTACTTCGTAAAGCGTCTACGACGTCGACCCCGGTGGGCACGGTATTAGGTCTGAAAAAGTAGACGATGTTGGGCATAAAGAGCCAGATGACAGGTGATGCGGAACAGTGGGCACCGTTGAGGCTGTCGGGCAGGCAAGAGCCTTTGTAGCTGAGATTGAGCTGCCTCGCCTTTTAGGTAGGGAGTGCTCGCCGAGCGCTCCCTTTCACCTCTCCCACCGCAACCGGCGGTTTCGGCGAAACCGCCCTACCTTAAACCGACGCACCGAAGACATCTTGCTGCGGAAAGTTCCCCGGGCTGCCGGAAGGCGATTCGGCCTGCGTAAACAGAGCGCTCGATGACAATTTCAAGCGACGAAAGTGTTCTGCATCATCTGTCATCTGGCCCATAAATCCCGACCCGCATTAAGACGCATCCTACTGGCTGGGTTGGACTTTAAGCCCGACATATTCAACTAAATTCTAGTCATCTTCCCGAGACATTGTGGTCGTCTTGCTGAAGTAAGTTGTCGAGTCAGGTTGCGTGGCGGAGGTTTATCTTTTGGTTCCTCTCTATGTCTTCCGACCAATCTCCCATCAGCGCCTACACTGAAACGAAAGGCCTGCGTTATTTCCCCCGCATGCTGAGCAAGATTCGCCTACAGACCGCCGGCAATCTCCGGGAGGATTTTCTCGAGATGATCGGCAACGGTCTGGATGCCCGTATGTGTAGTTTTCTTCATATCGACTACGCGGCGCTTCGAGAGAAAACGCTCACGACTTTCAACGACGATGAAATCTTCGACTGGGTAAACGGAAACGGACGGACGATTGGAGAAACCGATATCCTCGTTTGGAACCACTATGTGACAAAACTAGGATGGCGCGATCAGGTCACCGAATCGCTCGCAAACCGTAAGCAAAGCAGTGGGCTTTCCGACCGCAATGAAATCGAAACGATGATCGAATACTTCGAATATGATGAAGGTCGAAAATCGTAAGCGGTTCCGGAGCTGTCGGGCATAAAGCCCGACCCACAAAAATACGTCCTGTTGGGTGGGTCGGGCTTTACGGGCCAAGTGCCAAGTGCCAAGTGATGCAGAACACTTTTGGACTGATTGAATGTCAGCGAGCGGTCTGTTACCTCAGGCCGATTCGCCTTCCGGCAGCACGGAAACTCACCGCGACAGGGTGCGTTCGGCGCATCGGTTAATGGTAGGGCGGTTTCGCCGAAACCGCCGGTTGCGGTGGGAGAAATGTAACGGCGCGCTCGGCGAGCGCGCCCTACCTCATAGGCCAGGCTAGCTCAATCTCATCTACAAGGCTCTCTGCGCATACTTCCCCAGCCTTAACGGCGCCCTCCGTTCTGCATCACCTATCACTCAGACTGTTCTGCATCACTTGGCATCTGGCCCTTTATGCCCGACATCCGTTCACGACTAGCGACGCTTCACTCGCAGCGCATACCACACGCCCGTTAGCGTGAGGAAGAGCATGGCGACCGAAGCCGCGTCGACGACCCATACTCCTATCGATCCAAATAGGCGACCACTGTGAAGATCGAGTAGCACCCGATAAAGCGACACGCCTTGCCCCCGGTAGGACTGCAGTGCCGCTTCTCGCTCGGTCGCGGGAACTGGTTCAGCTTCAGACCAATGCACATCAGCCGCCAATTGGTATCGATCCCATTCCCCGACATCGGGGTCCGAGAGAAATTTCCCCTCCGTTGAAGTGAGCATCACGTTTCCGTTGAGATTGCCGATCTGTTTGACTGATCCCGGAGGTAAATCCACCGCGTCCATTCTTTCGATCAACTCGCCCGTAGGCGTAAGAAGGAACAGCGCGTCAGTCGTAGCGATCACGCGAATGTCGAGTAGAGCAACTGCACCTACGAGTTGTCCGGTCTCGGCTTCGACCGGTTGACCGTCCCAGTAGAGTTGTTCATCCCACTGTAGCGCCCAGCCATCTGCTTCGAACGCGATGGGCTCGCCCTCAGGATTCATGCCATACCAATCGAGCACCCATGCGTTGGTGATCCGCCGCTCGTCCAAACGCAGGCCGCCGGTGTGGTTAAGGGCAATGCCGGTTAAGACCACCGCGACGATAACAACTGAAAACGTTATACCCAACCGTTGATGCCACGGCCACCATGCCGGACGACGGCGGCGGACTGGTGCACGATTCGATTCTTCAACAGGTGGACTCATGAATCCGCCGAATCTTGCACTTGCTGATCTAAATACAACGCTAGGCGGCCGAGTTTTTTAAGTGCGTCCACGGACATTGTCGCACCCGCGATGCTATCAATCGTTTGATCCAAACGAAGTCCTTCGGTGAGCTGAGCATCTTGAAACTGATCGGTGAAGAAAGGATGTTTCACCTCCCAGCCGTGGCTCTCGCGATATACGAGGACCTGCAGGGCCGAGATCCTACCTGAATCGACTATAATTCCTGTCGTGATGGGTCTGACTTTCCCAATCTCTTCGAGTATCCAGGCAGTGCGTGATCCGCGCTGCCAGTAACGCAAACGCAACGCCGGATAGTCGCGCCCGAGGATCGACTTGATCGAGGGTTTGAGGGTCGTCGTCAGCCACAGCCGTTCCACATCGGGTGCGCCCCCCTCACCGAACGCATCCGCAATGAACCGCTCAGGCGCAAGAAACACTTCTTCATCCGACGCGAAAACGCCGCCAACCAAAAACAGGCTAGCGACGAGGCTGCGAAATGGGCGACGCAAAGAAACCTTCATTTAGAACATGTAACCGAATCCGAGATTCACGGTCTCATCATCAGCACCATTGGCGGGTTGGGCAAACTGCACGTCGGCTTTAAAAACAATATTGGGATGCGGCCAATAATTGACGCCTAAGTCGAAGTATTCGTTAGAGGTATCAGCCACACTACCCGCGGAGTTGTCGTAGGTACTGAAGCGGCCAAAGAAGCCCCAATCGCCAATCTCGGACTCAAAACGATAGGAGGGCTCCAGGTAGTATCCGAATTGCTCGTCACGTCCGAGCAGGGCCGGAGTGGCTCCCTCAAGATCCCAACGAGCGTAGAGTGCGCGGAATCCCCAAGGACCCTTTATCCAATCCATGTGGGCGGTCAGTAGGACGGCGTCGATCGACTCAGCCAAGGTGCCTTGAGCGATGTCCTGTTGGAACTGGCCCGATGCGGCCAACTCCAAGCCGGGGATACCGGTGTATTTGGTGCGCACCGTGGCGGCTCCGCTCTTGAGCGCTGCCTGGGCTAGTTTTTGACGACCGCTACGAATATTGAAAGCATTGCTCCCAGTCGTGGGTGTATTGAGCCCTGAGTGAAGCGCGGCATCAAAGCCCCAACCATCATCGGTGGTGTGCGATAAAGCGGCCCCGCCTTCCCACCAAGTCGTGGGAATGATGTTCTTCTCTACCAGGTTTCGCTCCACCCCGTAGAACGTGTTAGGCTCGTGGGTTTCGTTCATCATACCAATAGGCAGCAAAAAGAGACCCGTTTTGGCGCGGGTATTTTCATCGAGGTCAAATTCAGCGTAAGCTTGCTCAAGCTCAACTTCGCCCGGCTTGCCGTTGCCAGAAAGTGAATGCTCCAGCTCGAATTCGGAGAACATACGCATGGAGTCATTAAACTCATGGCCAAAGAACAATACCCAGCGGTGAAAATCGATTTGATCGGTATTACCAAAATTGAGGTGCATCTCGCCGTATCCCCCTAAAGACGTGCGATCATACCAAGCATTTCCGCCCGAGCCTGAACCGCCGCGATCGGCCAGCGTCTCGACGTAAGCTGAAGTCGCTTCGATCTTCGCATCCACTTGTTTCACCTGAGAAACAGCGGCCACGATTTTTGTTTCCGTTTGGGCCCTCTGAGACTCAGCCGCGGCAACCCGCTTGGTCAGCGATTCAATCTGCACCTGTTGCTTTTGGATCATCGCCCACATTTGTTCAGGCGAAGGCATTTCGGCGGCGGAAACCATCGAGATTATTCCAAAACCCAAAATGGTTTTGAACAGATTACTCCGGGTTACGATCCGTTCGTTCATTCGTTTGATGAAATGCATAATGAAATTGATACTCAGTCTTAATAAGTGACTGACTAAACCTCTCATTTTAGCCTCATTCGTCAAATCCTTTTTGATTACCGGTCTCATTCTCAATTGAGTCTCATTACAATCAGCCTTCCACAGGATAGTTTAAACACTATCATACAACCATTTACAATCCTAAATGAAACTTTATGGGTGAAAATTATTTACTAGAATTCCTTGATTTCTACCTCTATCACTCAGATCCCTCCCCCTTCTCCTCGGAACGGTATTATCTAAAAATCCTGGAGATGGCTCTCAACCCTGCCATTCAACGGATTCAAATAGGCCATGACTTCACCCGCCAAATAAATTGAACCGGTGACGACAATCAAATCCTGAGCAGCACTCCAATTCGCCATCCCATTCCCACCAAATAACTGCTCTACATCACTATCGTGCACTAGCCCGGCGAAACGTGCCGGAATCAAAGCGCGAATATCCTCATGATGGCAGGCTCTCGCTTGAGCCGGAACTACGATATGTATTTCTGCCGCAAACTCCGCCACGGCATGAATTAGAGGTTTAGCCCGGGGTAACCCCAGAGCTCCCACCACCACGATGGGCTTCTTCCCCGTTTGCTCGAACAACCGAGCCAGATTCAAAGATAACTCGGCAGCACCTTCCGGATTGTGGGAAGCGTCCATGATAACCGAACGGCCTTGCACGGTGAGTTGCTCCCACCGCGCCGGCCAATGGGCCTCCGCGAGACCCTGCTCGATCAATTCCAGGCCAATGTCCCAACCCAACGCTTCGATCACCAAACTAGCGGTGGCAGCGTTCCAGCGTTGGCAATCGCCCATCAAGGCCGTTTGCGGGTAGCCATCCAACGCTTCGCCGAATCGATCGCGCACACTCATGAGAGGAGCTCCGACCTCGGTTGCCCTTGCTCGAATGACCGCCTCGGCCTCAGCGGGCATTCGCCCCACCACCACCGGAATGCCGGGTTTGATGATTCCCGCCTTGGCACTCGCAATTTCCGCATGAGTGCGTCCGAGGATCTCACAATGGTCAAATCCGATTGAGGTGATCGCGGTTACGGCGGGTTGCACAATATTGGTCGCATCCAATTCACCGCCCAATCCCACTTCGGCGACAGCCACATCACAGCCCTTGCGGGCAAATTGCAGGAATGCCATCGCCGTCATGAATTCGAAGAAACTGGGATGGTCGTCCGGACTCGACGCGCCCAAACGTTCCGCGACAGGCAGCAACTCACGGGTGTATTCAACGATCTCGGTTTCCGTTAGAATCTCACGTTCCACCTGCACGCGTTCGCCGAGTTTGACCAAATGGGGCGAAGTATAGAGTCCCACCTTCTTGCCCGCTCGACGCAGGATCTGGTCAAGCATGGCCGCGGTAGATCCTTTACCGTTGGTTCCGGCGAGATGAATTACGGGAAGCTGCCGCTCAGGGTGACCGATCTCAGCCGCCAAGGATCGCATTCGATCGATACCAAATTTGATCCCTTTGGCCTTGAGACCGAATAGGTAATCTTGGACCGACGAATAATCGGTCAACTCATCTGACGACCCCATAATGAGACTAATTTAGTTTCGAGAGTGAAGGATCAAGCCACCTCTTCAGGTGCGGTCGCAGGAGGTTTACCCACATACATGACACTGAGAAGGTCACGCAGCCGATTTCGCATCTCAAGGCGGTGGACGATTTGGTCGAGCAAGCCCTTTTGCAGCAAGAATTCGGCGGTTTGGAAACCAGGCGGCAAGGTTTGCTTGGTTGTCTCCTTGATGACCCGAGCTCCCGCAAATCCGATCAGTGCACCCGGTTCGGCGATATTGACATCGCCCAACACCGCATAGCTGGCCGAGACACCACCCATAGTCGGGTGAGTCAGAATAGAAATGTAAGGAAGTTTGGCTTCGCTCAAGCGACCCAGCGCCGCGCTCGTTTTCGCCATCTGCATGAGTGAAAAAATGCCCTCCTGCATGCGAGCTCCACCCGACGCACTAAAAATCAAACACGGGCACTTATTTTCGACGGCCTTCTCAATCGCGCGGGTGATTTTCTCACCGGCGGCCGATCCCAGCGCACCACCGCAGAAGCGGAAATCCATCACGGCCAGAGCAACCGGAATATCCGCAATCTTACCGGTGCCACTGATTACCGCCTCGGGAAGACCACTGTCTGCCGTGTATTTTTTGATCCGGTCCGGATAGGCCTTCGAATCAACAAATTCCAACGGATCAGCAGAGACCACTCCTGCATCCATTTCGACGAAACTACCCTCATCAAGCAGGGATGCGATACGTTCCCTCGCTCCAATCGGGAAATGATAACCACTTTTCGGCACCACCATTTGATTGGCTTCCAACTCCTTATTGAAAACGACTTCTCCAGAGATCGGACATTTGGTCCAGAGTCCCCTGGGGATATCCTTTTTCTTTACGACGACAGTCGAGTATTTCGGCTTGCTAAAAAGCGACATAGGAGGCGCGGGTGATGGCGAATTAAACTATCCGTGAGCGAAGGTGACGACGTCGATGTTCAACGCTCCCGCTTTGGCGAGAGCATGAGCGCAGGAATTAAGAGTGGAACCAGTGGTAAAGACATCATCGACCAAAACATAACGTTGATTTGCGGTTATGGCGGCCCCTTTACGGGCTGCAAAGGCATTTTTCATACGCTGACGCCGGGTCCGTCGATCAAAAGTTGTCTGAGAATCGGTATCGACCATGCGTTGCAGGAGATTGGCGATAGCGGCGTCACCACCCAAGGCCTGCTGGAACGCTACAGCGAACAGATGCGATTGGTTGAAGGTGCGCTCTCTTTCTTTACGCGGGTGGAGCGGCACGGGGACCAATGTCGCGCCCTGCAAAAACTCCACCACTTCAGCATTTTCCGCTATCAGCGTCCGCATATCCTCCAGCACAAAGAATCCCTGCCGATACTTGAGCTCCAACACGTATTCGCGCGCCGGACCCTTGAATAATGTTACCGTCTTGGCCGCTCCGTAGTGCTGCCTAAACCCGTCACAATGGGGGCATATCCGTTCGCCTTCCAAGTGACCAAAAAACGGATGACCACAGGTCGAGCAGTGCGGATTTTTTACCCGCACAATGAGAGGCGCACATCGTGCACATACATGAAGCAGCGAACACTCTTCACATAGACCACCACACGATAAGCATGCGGGAGGAAAAACAAGATCTCGCAGGGTCCGAGCAAAGGGGCGGAGTGTTTCAGTGAAACTCGGAGCGCCCATCTAATAAAACACCCGTTCCAGAAACAGCCCCTGAGGGGCAGCAGTTTCGACAATTTCTGTTCGTTTCCCCGAATCTAGGATCGCTCGAATCGCAGCACCTTCGAGCCTGCCCTCACCCACGGCAATCAACGCTCCGGTTAGGCTTCGCACCATTTTGTAGAGGAACCCGTTGGCCTCATAAATCAGCTTCACCGATCGCCCCGACGCATCGACATCCAGTCGCGAGAGGTCGCGCACCGCATCGCCTAACTCCCCGCCGTTGTCCGCCGCAAACGCCCGGAAATCGTGCCGCCCTTTTAGCCCTTCAGCAGCTGCTCGCATGGCGTCAATATCAAGCCGCTGCGGCCGCTCTCTACTCAACACAAACGCCTGCTTAAACGGATCGGCGAGCCCCTCATGAATTCGATAAGAATACCTTTTTTTCACCGCACTAAATCGCGCGTGAAATTCACCCGACACACCAACCAGTGACTTGATTTGGATGGTCGATGGGAGTCCCACTTGGAGAGCGGTCCGCAGTTTTGCGGCTGAATGTCTCCAGGCCGCATCGAAGTGAAATACCTGGCCCAGCGCATGCACCCCTGCATCGGTGCGACCGCTCCCGTGAATCCGTATCGCCCCTTTGAATATGCGAGCCAACCGCGCCTCAATCGCATCTTGGACGGCATCCCGGCTCGGCTGACTTTGCCATCCGGTAAAACCACTGCCGTCGTAAGCGCAGACACATCGCCAGCGTCGAACTTTTGCGGGGAAAATCACCACGGTTCCTCCGGAAGTTCGGGCGGAAACCGCTGATCTAAATAGTCCTGTAAAATCAAAGTGGCTGCTCGGGAATCGATAATCCCACTCGCCCTCAACTCACGCAGTTTTTCTTTGGGCAGAGTGGCCTCAGCCGCCTGCGAGGTGAGTCGTTCGTCTACCAGATGCACGGGTAACTTGGTTTCACTTCGTAATCGTTCCGCGAGTTGTTCGGATTCTTTTGCCTTGGGACCGACCGAGTCATCCATGTTCAGCGGATAACCCATCACGATTTCATCAATCCGTTGCTCACGCACGCATCTGAGCAACGCGGCCCAACGCTCAGTCACGTCAGCCTGCACCAGCGCCGGCAGCGGCGAAGCAAGCCCGAGCTCATCACCTCGGGCTAAGCCGAGCCGTTTGGTGCCTGGATCAATGCCGAGGAAGCGCATACCGTTTAAAACCAGCTATAGGAATCTGTGGGCATCGGCCAGCGAGGCTACCCGCTTAACCGCCGCCTTAATCTCCTGCGCCTTATCGATCGGACAGACCAACGTCGCGTTTTCAGTATGAACCACGATGAGATTGTCTGCGCCCACGACGGTCACGAGGTGATCACCTTCACTGAAGACAATATTACCGCTCCCCTGCTCCACTAACGTTGAACCCTTACTAACGTTACCAGCAGCATCCGGCTTGTAGTGGCGGGCCACCGCTGGCCACGCACCGACATCGTCCCAATCGAACGTCGAAGGAAGCACGACCACGTTATCCGATCTCTCTAATAACGCATAATCTACGGAGATTTTTTGCAGCGTCGGATAAACTTTTTTCATCACCGGCACCAGTTTGCGACCTTTCGCCAATGCGGTCCGGATCAGGGCTAAACCAGCATCGAGTTCAGGAGCGAACTTCGCGATAGCGGCTTCAACGACAGGAACGCTCCACACAAACATGCCGGCGTTCCAAAAGTATGTGCCCGACTTCACATACTTTTTGGCTGTCTTGAGGTCCGGTTTCTCGACGAAGCGCTTCACCTCGTAGACGGGTTTACGACGAATGGTCTTCCACACCTTGCCCCGTTGGACGTAGCCAAATCCAGTCGCTGGCTCATCTGGAGTGATGCCAATCGTGACCATCACGGGTGCGGACTTCGCGGCGATAAAGGCCGCCTTCAAGTCCGACTGATATTTCTTTCCGCTGTGAATTACATGATCGGCCGGCAGCACCGCGAACACGCCATTCGGGTCGCGCGCGCCGATGATGGCAGCCGCCAATCCCACCGCCGCGGCGGTATCACGTCCCTCGGGCTCGGCGATTATGTTCTCCTTGGGCAATCCAGCACACACGGCCCGCACCCCTTTCTCCTGTAAAGCACTTGTGATCACAAAAATATGATCAGCCGGCACGATGGGACGCACGCGCTCAACGGTCTGGGTCAAAAGTGGGGAATCCCCCACAATCGGAAGTAACTGTTTAGGTCGTTCAACCCGGCTTTGAGGCCAAAAACGCTCTCCCTTACCTCCAGCGATAATTACGATATAAGGATCTGACATATGCATCGATTACATAGCTAGAGTCGTGCCTTCGCAAATAATCATTTGCGACTCTGCGAAATCGTTTCTCTTTCTTCTCTTAGATATGTCCGATCTACGTCCCGCCGAACTTGCCCGCTACAGCCGCCATGTGTTGTTACCGGAGATCGGCGAGTCCGGCCAAACCAAGCTGAAGCGCGCCAAAGTGCTGGTGATTGGAGCAGGCGGACTCGGAAGTCCAGCGGCGCTCTACCTCGCCGCCGCAGGTGTCGGTATCATTGGAATTGCCGATTTCGATCGCGTGGAAGAATCCAACCTCCATCGTCAATTGCTACACCGGGACGCGAACGTCGGTGAGTTGAAAACGACATCGGCAAAACAATGCCTCGCGGAAACCAACCCGTTGATCGAGATACGCGAACACTCCGAAGGGATTACGGCCGAAAACGCCGAGGCCATTTTCCATGATTACGATGTGATCGTCGACGGAACCGACAACTTTGGGGCGCGCTACCTGAATAACGACGCCGCCGTTCGCGCCAAACGAGCACTCGTCTTCGGCAGTGTCTACAAATTTGAAGGCCAAGTCAGCGTATTCGCCCCGCATCTGGGCGGGCCCTGCTACCGTTGCCTGTTCCCTAACCCACCACCTGCGGGCAGCGTCCCAGGTTGCGGTGAAGTTGGCGTGCTAGGCGCGTTGTGCGGAGTCATCGGGAGCTGGCAGGCACTGGAAGCGATTAAACTCATCACCGGCGCGGGTGAACCACTCATTGGACGGCTGCTGGTTTACGATGCGCTCAATGCCTCAACCTCAACCCTCCCTTTCCAGGCACAATCGGACTGCAGGGCGTGTTCTGACTCAGCCAGTGTTGAGCCACTACAGGCCGCTGAATACGAGGCGATCGTATGTCCCGCACCGCCCAAAACCAACTCTATGACTGATTCTGAATACCCTCTCGAGATCAACGTAACCGAGGCCAAAGCCATTCTCGACGATCCTCATACCAAAGCTCGACTCATCGATGTTCGCGAACCCCACGAGTTCGCGATCTGTAGCATCGAAGGGGGACAACAAATTCCGATGCGTCAGATTCCCGAGCATGTGAGTGAACTTCCGCGAGATGAACACCTTTTGATTCATTGTCATCACGGCGGTCGCAGCCTGCGGGTGACGCAATATCTGCGAGAACAGGGGTTCACCGCCGTAACCAATGTGGACGGTGGTATCGACGCTTGGGCCCAACTGATCGAGCCCGAACTGATGCGCTACTAGACCGTAAATTCCGGATGCGTATCGGCGTATTCGCGCGCCATCGAGGCGAATGCCTCTTTCAGCCGCCGAGTCACACTATTGGGCCCGGTGCAAAAAGAGGTTTCTTCAATCCTCCCCACGGGCTGCACATCCTTGGTCGTGGACAGCAGCATCGCCTCTTCATACTCGCCTAAGGCTTCGGGACGAATGGTTCGCTCCACTGCGATAAGCCCTGCCGCTTGCGCGACACGGGCCAATGTTTTAGCCCGAGTTATTCCGTGCAATATTCCGGCAGAGGTCGGAGGCGTGATCCATTGATTTCCCTGAATAAATGCAAGGTTACTCGTCGAGGCTTCGGTTAATTCACCCGCAAGGTTCATGAAAAGAATGTCGTCGAATCCTCGTGATTTCGCCTCCCTCAATCCGACTATGTTATTTAGATAATTTCCCGTCTTCCACGCCGGATTCAAACACTCGATTGGGTTTCGGCGCACCCCTGATGCAATGGCTACATCAAGACCCGTGGATAAGTGCGTGGTAGTGATAGTGGGAACTCGTTTCACCAAAATAATAAACCCCGGACGATCGGCGTGTTGGGTATCCAAACCCAGTTCGCCCTCCCCGCGATATATCTGAAGCCGAATATACAAGTCCTCCTTTTCTTCTGCGGTCGCAGAAAAGGCCTTAACGGTTGCCATAATTTCCCGCAATACATGGTCGGCTGACCAAGGAATGCTCATACCTATACTTTCGGCGGATTTTTCAAGACGTCGCCAATGATCCTCCCACGCAAACAATACGCAGTGGTAAGTTCGCCATACTTCATAAATCGCGTCACCATATAGAAACCCCCGATTCAAGGGACTCAAAGTAGCCGAGTTCGCATCGTGTAACTCGCCGTTAGTATTGGCCTGAATGAATCCGCTGCTCACAGGCACCACAGGCATGGTTCAGCTCCGATCTAGCAAGTGGAAACTAAAAAAACCCCGAGGCATTCGCCTCGGGGTTGATCTTCTAAAGTTTAAAGCGGCTAACGATTCAACCGTCGGCAGGGGCTGGAGCAGGCGCTGCTACCGGAGCGGGATCTGCGGCACGCGCTTTGACCAAACCGGCATCCTTTTTGATATTCTGCACACTGGGGAGCGAAATACCAAACTCACCAGCGATAGCTACACCGGTCTTACCCGCATTTACGGCGGCTATTACTTTTCCTTTAAGCTCTGGAGTGATCTTAGTCCGAGTGCGTTTGCCGGTCGACGCAGCCTTAGCCTTACGACCACGTTTGCCTTTACCTTTAGCGCCAACGGCACGAACGGCTTTAATAAATGCTTCGACGGAATCGAATCCATACCGACCAGGCAGTGCAGCTAACTCTTGGGCACGCTCTGCTTCGATGGATTGTTGTAAACTAACAGCTTGAGCCTGTAGTTCCTGTAGTTTTTTGATTTTATCGGCTACCATAGAACCGCAAGTGGATACACCACGTTATTATAATCAAGCTATATTTACTTATAGCCGCCTGAGAGCAGGCCCTTCCGAAGGAATACCACCCCCCCCCAAACCAGCAACAATCTACGCAAGTATATGATGACCAATAGAAAACCCACTCAATCTGAGTGGGCTTAATGAAAATGGTATTTAATTACTGTATCAGTATATTTTTATTTACCTATAGCCGACGCGGTGAAGCCTATCGTTCTAAGTTTTTCCAAATCTAGTAAATTTCGACCATCGAACAGGAACGCAGGTTTAGGCATATTCTCATACACCTCGGAGAAATCTATGGTCTTGAATTCATCCCACTCCGTGACAACCGCAATGGCGTGAGCGTCTTTCGCCGCAGATTCGGCAGAATCCACTATCACGAGTCGGTCATTCTTACTGTCAGGACCTAACAGATCACGACGGATCTGATCAGCCGGAACTTTGGGATCATAAACAACGACCTCCGCCATTTCGGTCAAAAGATCACGGCAAATCGCTATAGCCGCGGATTCGCGCGTGTCATTGGTGTCTTTCTTGAAGGCAAACCCCCAAATCGCGATGCGTTTACCTGCGACTGTATTGAACAGGGATTTAACGATACGCGTGGCGAAACGACTCTTCTGCCAATCGTTTATACTCACGACACTCTGCCAATACGCCGCAACTTCGGGCAGTCCAAAGCTTTCGCACAAGTATACCAAATTCAGGATATCCTTCTGGAAACAAGAGCCGCCGAATCCCACCGAAGCTTTCAGGAACTTCGGCCCAATCCGACTATCGTGACCGATCGCATTAGCGACCTCATCCACATCGGCATCAGTCGCTTCACAAAGCGCGGAAATCGAGTTAATCGAAGAGATCCGCTGAGCCAAGAATGCGTTGGCCACCAGTTTGGATAGCTCCGAAGACCACAGGTTGGTTGTAAGTATCCGTTCCCGGGGCACCCAGTGAGCGTAGATATCAACTAGGGTCTGAACCGCTTTATCTCCAGCTGGGGTGCGTTCGCCACCAATCAAAACCCGATCAGGTAATTGAAGATCTTCGATTGCAGTGCCTTCGGCCAGAAATTCTGGATTCGACAAGACTTGAAACTCAAGGCCCCGTGAATTGGCCGCCAAGATCTTCTGAATGGTTGAGGCTGTTTTCACTGGGATGGTGGACTTCTCCACGATGATCTTTCCCTCGGTGGCTACCTCAGCAATAGTTCTAGCTACTGACTCTATAAAGCGAAGATCTGCCGCCCGGCCTGACCCCACCCCATAGGTTTTAGTGGGGGTGTTTACGGCCACGAAAATTATATCAGCGGCATTAATCTCTTCCGCCACTGCCGTGGAAAAAAACAGGTTCCTCCCTCGTGCACTTTTTACCACGTCGTCGAGCCCTGGCTCATAAATCGGCAAGGTGTCCGAATTCCACGCATCAATGCGCGACTGATTTAAGTCAACGACCGTGACTCGTATATCAGGTGCTTTATGGGCAATCATGGCCATCGTCGGCCCACCTACGTAACCAGCTCCAATACAACAGATTTTCATATTAAATTTTGCAAAATGTTACGGCCACGTTTGGCAAACCCAAGACCATTTTATGTTCATTTGGCGGAATCACACGCTTGCGAAGTGTTTAGCAACCATGCCGAACCGTTTTGCAGCCTCTTGTAATTGCTCCTGATTGAGCACGCCAAAACTCAGTCGAATCGTGTCTATCGGGGCGTCGTCTCCATAGCATAATTCGCCCGGGACATAAAGAACACCCGCTTCCACACAGGCCTGGCAAAACTCCGAATCCAATCCGGTATCCAAACCAACCGGAGCTGTAAGCCAAAGATACAAGCCGCCCGCCGGTTGGTCCCACTTCCAACCAAGATCACTCAATCCTTCTTGGCGCAATGCCCCATCCAGAGCGCGCATCTTGGCTTCATAGGCCGGACGAATACGACGAAGTTGATCACGAAATCCACCGTCCGAGAGAACTTGCTCAAATAACGCCTGATTGAAATTGGCGGTGCCAAAATCGTGATGAGCCTTCACGTTCAACATCTTGGCTCTCCACTCAACGTCCGTGCAGGTCGCGAACCCCACTTTTAAACCCGTCGCGAATGGTTTCGTGAGAGTGGACGTATAAAGCTTGGGAAACTGCTCCCAACTCGGGATCGAAAGCACACTCGGCGCCGGCCAAGGCTCACTATAATAAAGGTCCCGATAAGCCGCATCTTCGATAACCGGAATAACGAGGTCGGCCGCAGTTAGACTTTCGGCAATACCGGACTTCTCGGCAGCGGTCAGACTGCGTCCAGAGGGGTTCGAAAAATAGCTGACGAAATACACCGCTTTAACCCGCTGGGCTCGGCCGGAGATCTTCAGATCGACCAACATATCGCTCATGGCTTCGCCATCTACCAATCCATTTGCGTCGGTAGGTATCGAAACCGCCTCGACACCCAATCCCCGCAGCATTTCCAAGAACACAAAATAGCTCGGACGATCCACCAGGATGATATCTCCCGGGTCGCATAACACCTGGACGGCCAAATACAGCGCCTGCTGTGATCCGTTGGTGATAAAGGCTCCACGCTGGATCTCAGCTTGATCAAGCGCGGGCTCCTGCAGGGCGAGATGCTCCGCCAACATACGACGGAGTTCGGGCCGCCCCGGATTCGAACCGTATTGCAGATACTCCGGTTGCCCCGGCCGCGAGGCCAACTTCGCGACCGCCTGCTCCACCGCTTCCACTGGAAGGTTCGAAGTATCCGTAAACCCGGCCGCAATCGACAGTAATTCGGGATTCTCCAACGCCATGGTCATTAACTTAGCAATGGTCGGCGGCTGAGCACGCTCACCGAGCGAAGAGAAATTCAAAGATGTTGAAGTGGGCATGACTGGAGAGTGTTTGGCGGCGAAACTGGGTGGGGTCATTGCTTAACGCGAAGCCAAAAAAAAACGCCCCCGAGCGAACGAAGGCGTCTTAGATTAAAGTGGTCGGCCGCGCCGATCAGGCGGGACTTGGAGCGGGGTTACCCGCACCACCAAGGTCGGATTCTGGTTTCTTATCGCCCTCTTCCTTCTCCGGCTTCGTCTCCTCTTCTTCGGGAATTTCGGGAATACTGGAGATCACCGTAGATTGGATCGAACCGTGTTCCATAACCTCACGCACGTGCTTTCCTTCAATCGTCTCAAACTCAAGCAACGCTTCCGCGATCGTATCGAGATTCGCCCGATGTTTGGTCATTATCTTCGTGGTGCGTTCGTATTGATCATCGATGATGCGCTTAACCTCTTGATCGATCAAATTAGCGGTGGCCTGAGAGATGCTTTCGTGGCGCGTGATGTCGCGACCGAGAAACACCGTATCTTGGTTTTCGCCATAGGCGATCGGACCGAGTGGGCTCATGCCCCAATCGCAAACCATGTGGCGCGCGGTTTGAGTGACTTGTTTGATATCCCCAGACGCACCATTTGAAATATCATCGAAGACCAACTCCTCGGCGATACGACCAGCGAGGCCAACGGCGATGCGGTTGAGTAATCTCTTCTTGTGGTAGCTGTGGAGATCTTTGCTTGGCACATACATCGCCATACCGAGCGCACCACCACGGGGAAGGATTGTGACCTTGTGGATAGGCAACCAGTCGTCGGTAAGAAGCGCGCCAACCATGGCGTGGCCGGCCTCATGCCAAGCCGTCATCTTCTTCTCATCTTCATCCATCACATGACGGCGTTCGCGGCCGAAGAGCACCTTCTCGCGAGCGTCTTCGATATCGACCGGTTCGACTTTTTTCTTGTCCCGGCGAGCGGCTAAAAGGGCTCCTTCATTGAGCAAATTGGCCAAGTCAGCGCCCGACATTCCAGACGTGGCTCGAGCTATATCTGGTAAATTGACGTCTTCCGACAAAGTAATCTTACGAGCATGGACCCGCAGGATTTGCTCCCGTCCTACTAGATCGGGAAGATCGACGCGGATCTGCCGATCGAAACGACCTGGCCGCAGCAACGCGCTATCAAGCACGTCAGGCCGGTTGGTCGCCGCAATAATGATCACACCGTCCGTGGTGTCGAAACCGTCCATCTCGACGAGTAACGAATTGAGCGTCTGTTCACGCTCGTCATTACCACCACCGACTCCAGCACCACGCTGGCGACCGACGGCATCGATCTCATCGATAAAAATGATACAGGGCGCACTCTTACGTCCTTGTTCGAACATATCCCGAACGCGACTCGCGCCCACTCCGACAAACATCTCCACAAAATCGGAACCCGAAACACTGAAAAAGGGAACATCCGCTTCGCCGGCAACCGCTTTGGCGAGGAGAGTCTTACCGGTGCCAGGAGAGCCGACCAACAAGATACCCTTTGGAATCTGGCCACCCATCTTTTGAAATTTCTTAGGGTCTTTCAGGAACTCGACGACCTCCGCGATTTCTTCTTTAGCTTCGTCACATCCGGCGACGCTCTTGAAATTCACTTTGTCGCGATTCTGCTGCATCATTTTGGCCTTACTCTTACCAAAACTCATCGCTCCTTTGCCGGCATTTCGGAGTTGCCGCACGAAAAGGAAATACAACAGACCGATAATGATGATGAACGGGATGATGTTACTCGCGAGCTGAGTCCAAACCGTGGTCGAGCGACGTTCGTCGAATACCCCACTGTCTTGGAGCTTCTCCTGATTGGTGTCCGTAAGACGCCCTTCACCTCGGAACATATTCGTTTCCTCACCCTTCACATTGGTGAAAAGCATACTAGAAGCTTCACCATCGATCTTCGTCCAAAAAGGACCACCCGAAGAATCGGGACGGAGCGTGCCGGAAACCACCTGTTGTTCCTCGGTGAGCCGAACAATTTGGGAGATCTTAAGCTCAGCCGGCGGTGAACTGGTACCTGGATTAAACATCCAGAGGGCAACAACCGCGCCTATGATGATGATCCAAATCAGGAACACCTTAGGCATTTGAAATCGGTCGGGAGTGGGAGAACGCAGTGGTTTGCGTGACTTGTCAGGATCGGAATCGGGCATCAAAAAATGGGACTAAAGAATCAACGTGGAGGTTCCCGGTTAAGAAGTCAATGGAGCCTCCTAAGTTGATTAATAACGGTGTATTTAGGTATTACCCGCTATTCCAGCAAAGGTTGCTCAAAAAAGAGAAATCCTCGTCGAATTCGCACAAAACCTGATTTTCCGAGGCTAAATCGGGTCGTGCGGCCGTTTCGCGCCATTTTAAGTAATTCATCGAACCCCCGCCTAGAAAGGTCCCCCGGGTCCGTTTGGCGGAGCAACCATTGGTGAAGGATCCGACGCCAGATGGCCGTCGGTTTCGCCTTCAATCGTGCCAACACCAAGCGTCCATGCACATCAATCGGATTAATTTCGGCCAACCATGCTTCCAAGGCATCATCGTCCTCTGCCAACAACCGCCGGGAACGCCCTGCCCCGTTGATCGCATCCCGCTCGGCCGCCCGCACCCACGCCGGTATCACTTCGTGACGCACACGGTTGCGAAAGAACTGAGATCCTCGGTTCGAAGCATCCTCCCGCCATTCGCCGCCCGCTGCTTTCAGAGCCGCGGACAATTCCACTTGGGGTAGATCAAGCAAGGGACGCACCCGCGTTGCGCCGCCACCGACGTTGGACTGGACGGCTCGCGGTGCCGCTAAACCAGCGGTGCCACTTCCCCGCGCAATCCGCATCAACATCGTCTCAGCCACATCATTCTGGTGGTGTCCGGTCCAAATCAGACCAGCCCGGTGACGACGACGCACGTTCTCGAGAAAGCTAAGTCGCACGGTTCGCGCCTGCGCCTCACTCGGTGACTCTGGCGGGGTCTCCCAAACTTCGAATTCGAATACTAAGCCCAACGAACGAGCGACCCGCTGGCAAAATTGCCGATCTTTGCTCGATTCGGACCCTCGCAGATGGTGGTCGAAATGAGCCAAAACCAAACGATCTCGATGCTGAGGCCAATGCGCCCAGACCAACAACAATAGTGCCACCGAATCAGCCCCGCCCGAAACCGCCACGACCCATTTTCGGCGACCGGATTGATCGGCAAGCTCTACGACGCTGGGTTCAAGGCGATCACGTCCGACCCGTTCAGCCAAAGACACCGCAACTCGCTGCCATTTCGTGAGTCGAACAGAGGCCATCAGTCAGGGAGCGAAAAACGCTCTTCAGCTAAACGAAACCGTGTCTCGTCCAAAATAGGGCACGAGAGCCGCTGGCAGTTTAACCGAGCCATCCTCTTGCAGGTTGTTCTCGAGCAGTGCCGCCACCACCCGAGGAACCGCCAAGCCCGAGCCGTTGAGGGTATGAACCAGCTGCGGTTTACCGTCGCTGTTGCGGAATCGGATCTTAGCCCGGCGCGCCTGATATCCTTCGAAATTCGAACAGCTCGAGACTTCCAACCAGCGTTCCTGTCCGGCCGACCAGACTTCGAGGTCGTATTTTTTCGCCTGGGCGAAGCCGAGATCACCGCCGCACATCAGCAGCACCCGATACGGGAGCCCCAGCTTCTGCAGCAATCGCTCCGCATCTCCGCGCAAATTTTCAAGTTCGGTGTAACTCTGCGAGGGATGCACCCATTTGAGCAGCTCGACCTTATCGAATTGATGCAATCGGTTGAGCCCGCGCACATCCTTGCCGTAACTCCCGGCCTCCCGACGAAAACAGGGCGTGTAGGCGCAACGCTGCACCGGCAAATCGGCTTCAGGTAATATTTCGTCCCGGTAAAAATTGGTCAACGGCACCTCGGCGGTGGGCACTGCGTAGAGTTGATCGCCGACCGTCTCATACATTTGCCCTTCTTTATCCGGCAGCTGTCCCGTCGCGATCGCGCTGGCGGCGTTTACGAAGATCGGAGGACTCACCTCCGTGTAACCAGCCTGTCCCGCCTCATCCAAAAAGAAGTAAATCAACGACCGCACGAGTTTGGCTCCGTCGCCAATGTAGTAAGGGAATCCTGCGCCGGTAACCTTGGAACCCCGGGCAAAATCGAAGAGCTTATCGAAGTTTTTAATTTCCCAATGCGGCGTGGCGTGGGGCGATACGTCTTTCACGTCGCCATGAGTTTCCGCTACGACGTTATCATCGCCGGTCTTACCTTCGGGCACACTCTCGTGAGGCAAATTCGGAAGCGACAACATGGCATCCTGCCACGCCGTCTCGATCTCCTTCAGTGCGCCCTCCTGCTCCTTCACCTCAACCTTCAAGGTCTTCATCTCAGCGACTTTGGCGAAAAACTCAGGTGTCCCCTTGGGCAATTGGGCCATGTCACCGTTTACCGCCTTCTGTCGTGCTCGCAGCGACTCTACGTGAGTAAGCAGGCTCCGCCAGCGCTCATCGAGCTGTTGGACTGCGTCGAGATCGACGTTGATGTGTTTTTTGGCGATTGCCGCCCGGATCAGTTCGGGGGATTCGCGGAGGAGTTTCGGATCGAGCATGTTAAAAGGAGAGTCGATCAGCAAAAAGCTACCCAGCCGTGGTTGCCAACCTGAAACCTCAACGATCCTTCCTCAAAAAAGAATCGTCACCCGACTCCGCTCATCTTTTGCCTTTCCCTCTCCCGCTTGCCCTTCATCTTCGCATTCTCTGATGGACCTCTCCTCCGATGACTTCTGGCGGTTCGGTTATAATCGCGATTCTGGGCCAAGCCTCTAATCACTTCGTTCCAACTCGTGCCGAAACCTCGTATCAAACGTCCTGCCTCCCACCCATTCTACTGGGCAACCTGGGCCGGCCTAGGCGTGTTTTATGTGCTGACCTTGCTGCCTTGGGCGATCAAACGCCCTCTCGCCGCGACTCTCGGTCAAATCATCTACTACCTGATTCCGATCCGACGAGGCGTCACCCGCACCAATCTACGACTCGCCTTTCCTGAACTTTCCGATCCAGAACATCGCCGCCTCGCCCGAGCCCACTACCGCGCGCTCTCTCTCGGTCTGTTCGAAACCTGCGCCGCCTGGTGGAGCCCGTTAAACAAGCTACCGCCGCACGAAATTCGCGGTCGCGAGCACCTGGAAGCCGCGGCTGCTTCCGATCAAGGAGCCCTCGTGCTTACGGCCCATGTGACGCTGCTCGAAATGGGCGCCCGTATCATTAACGAGCAGTTCACGTTCTGTGCTCTCTACCGCGACCCCAATAACCCCGCCGTCGCCCAAATCATGCGCGAGTCACGGCAACATCACCTGCGCCACGCTATCCCCTTCGATGACTTGCGCGGTCTCCTGCGGGCGCTCAAACAGGGCAATCTCGTCTGGTATGCTCCCGATCAGGGTAAACGCACGAAGATGTCAGAAATCCTGCCCTTCTTCGACGTGCCCGCCGTCACCAATGTGGCCACAAGCCGTATTGCTAAAATGAGTGGCTGCCGCGTCGTCCCTTACTACGCCCATCGCGAACCCGACGGTTCTTACGTTTTGGAAGCTCAACCTGCCTGGGAAAACTTCCCATCCGGGGACCATTCCGCCGATGCAATTCGCGTAAACGAGTTCATCGAGGAACAGGTTCGTCGTCACCCCGAACAATACTTCTGGGTCCACAAACGCTACAAACACCGAGGCGAAGACCTCCCCGACGTCTATGCCTGATCCAACCGAGGCCTCCGACCCATTTTAACAACCCGCAATCTCCGCTTGCCCCCCAGCGAAAATTACCGGTAGCTCTCTCTAGCAACTGCTCCAACCGCACCCCTCTTTGAATGTCGCTTCTCTCGGTTCAGGATCTCCGCACCTACTTTCACACCCGCAATGGGATTTACCGCGCCGTCGATGGTGTGAGTTTTGAACTCAACGCCGGCGAAACCCTCGGAATCGTGGGTGAATCAGGCTCCGGCAAATCAGTCACCTGCTATTCGCTGATGGGACTGATCCCCTCGCCTCCCGGCCGTATCGAAAGCGGTAAGGCGATGTTTGACGGGGTCGATCTGCTGAATTGCACGCCGAAACAAGCTCGGTCGATTCGCGGCAAACGCATCAACATGATCTTCCAAGATCCGATGACCTCCCTGAATCCCTACATGCGGATCAGCGATCAGCTCATCGAGCCGCTGATGATTCACGAAGACATCACCAAGGCCGATGCCCTTAAGCAGGCGTTGGAAATGCTCGACGCCGTTGGCATCAACGATGCCTCCAGCCGCATCCATTACTACCCTCACGAATTTTCCGGCGGCATGCGTCAACGCGTCATGATCGCTATGGCATTGATCACGAAACCCGAGCTGCTCATCGCCGACGAGCCCACCACCGCCCTAGATGTAACGGTTCAGGCGCAGATCCTCGAATTGATCAAAAAAATGCAAAAAGAGATCGGAATGGGTGTGATTTTCATCACCCACGATCTCGGTGTCGTCTCCGGACTCTGTGATCGCGTCCAGGTCATGTATGGCGGGCGCATCGTCGAAACTGCCGATACCCGATCACTCTTCTACGAGCCCAAGCATCCCTACACCCGCGCGCTGCAGAAATCGATTCCCTCGATGCAACCCAAAGGCACGGAACTCTACACCATTGAAGGTCTCCCACCGGATCTTTCGAAGCCGTTGCCCGGATGTAGCTTTGCCCCGCGTTGTGAATTTGCCAACGAAGGTTGCACCTCTGATCGGAAACCCGAATTGCAAGACGTCAACGAGACTCACCGCCAATCCTGCCTCCGCGTCCAATCCGGCGAACTCTAATAGCAATCATGCCCGAAACGATTCTCGAACTTCAGAACTTAAAGACCCATTTCCCCATCTACAAAGGGGTCTTGCTCAGGCGTGAGATCGGCAAAGTTAAGGCCGTCGATGGAGTAAGCTTGAAGATCAAACAGGGCGAAGTCCTCGGCCTCGTCGGTGAGTCCGGTTGCGGCAAATCAACCCTTGCACGCACCGTCATGCAGCTGGTGCACACGACTGAGGGCACCGTAGAGCTCGAAGGACGTAATCTCACCACAAGTTCTCCATCGGAGATGCTGGAAATCCGTCGTGATTTGCAGATGATTTTTCAGGATCCCTACGCATCCCTCAACCCCCGTAGCACCGTCTTCGCCACGCTCGCTGAACCGCTGCTCGTGCATAAAGTCTGCACCAAAAAGGAAGTCCACGCCCGGGTCGGTGAACTCATGGAAACCGTCGGCCTCGCGCCACGCTTCATGCAGAAATACCCGCACGAGTTTTCCGGCGGGCAACGTCAACGTATCGCCATCGCTCGCGCTCTCGCACTTCGCCCTAAGGTGGTACTGGCCGATGAGCCGGTCTCCGCGTTGGACGTCTCCATTCAGGCGCAGATTTTAAATCTACTCGCTGAGTTGGTGAAAAAGATGGGGCTGAGCCTGATCTTCATCGCCCATGATCTTTCAGTCGTGAAGCACATCTCGGATCGAGTGGCAGTGATGTATCTCGGTAAGATCGTCGAACTCGGTACCGCCGAACAGGTTATCGAGAACCCGGTTCACCCCTATACCAAGGCACTCGTCAGCGCGATTCCGACGGCAAACCCCGACGAAGAGCGCGACCGCCAACGCATCGTGCTTCCCGGAGATCCTCCTTCCCCGATCAATCCTCCGTCTGGTTGCTCATTCCATCCGCGCTGCCCCCATGCCACCGATCAGTGCTCGATCACGGTTCCGGTACTTGAAACCTTCGCTGAACGCGAGGTTTCGTGTATTCGCAAAGCTGAGATTTAGGCCTCTGGGCGTGAACCAAATCCGACTTGTCGGATCACCTCATAGGTCGCGATTCCCGCGGCCGTGCTGAGGTTCATCGAGCGGAGATCGGGATTTTGATGCGGAATGGTGATCCGTCGATCAGCCCCGATCTCCTCGTGCAACCAATCCGGAACGCCGTGGCCCTCGTTGCCGAATACAAGTCCATCTCCATCTTCATAACTGACGTCCCAAAACGAATGCGTAGCGTGGGTCGTAAGCAGCCAATAGCGCCTGGGGGCATGTTCACTCCGCTGTAAGGCCGCCCAGTCGTCGTGATGGTGCACATCAAGCGATTTCCAATAATCCATCCCCGCTCGCTTCAGGTGCTTATCCGTGATCTCGAAACCTAACGGATGCACCAGATGCAACCGACATCCGGAGAGTGCGCACATCCTCCCGATGCTTCCGGTATTCTGGGGAATTTCTGGCTGAAACAATACTATATGCAGCATTAGAAACGAAAAACGGTGGGTAAATTCACTAAGCGTCAAGGGAACTAATGGGGATATTTACTCTATCAAATTAGGTAATCTCTCCATCTTCCCGTTTCTCAATACATCCGTATAATTGATGGTGACTTATGAGTCCCGCCTCAAAACTACACGCTGTAATCGTCGATGATGAGTCATCTTATCTCTACCTACTGGAGACGATCTTGGAAGAAATCTTAACGTGCCCGATCAAGGCCTACACCCATCCCGAGATGGCCTTGCAAGAACTGCCTGATCTTGAGGTAGGCATCATCGTTACCGATTTCTACATGCCCAAAATGGATGGCGTAGAGTTTCTCCAGAAAGTTGAGCAGATCAAACCTGCCGTGCCGTGTATAATCATCTCCGGGCACAAACAGCTTCTTGATACGGTGGATACCACCGACATCGCGCAGCTCAAAGCGGTGTTGGCGCAACCATTCAAAATCAACGCATTGGTTGAAGAAATTACCCGATTATGGCCAGAGGCCATCGCTTAATCCGGTGAACCCGAGCGGCGTCAATCCGAGACGATTCGCATGCCATTGTTATCGGCGCTGAGAATCTGACCTGAAGACGCGGAGCCCTCCGCTGCAAAAGCAGCCCGCATCGCTGCATCGACGTTCGTCGCATTCGCCTCTTCGGCGACGCAAAGCACGCTCGAACCACTGCCACTCAACCAACCCGTGAATCCACCGGCTTGGATTCCAGCCGCGATCGCCTCAGCCCCACCTGGGATTCCCGGCAACCGATACGGTTCGTGCATAAAGTCTGAAACCGCGCCCTGTAATTTCGAAAAATCACCCGTGGCCATTGCGGCACTGATAAATGCCGCACTGTTGATACTTCGGGTCGCGTCGACGTGACTGATACTCGCAGGCAAGACCCCGCGACTGCTCTTCGTCGAAATCTCCAGATCCGGCGATACCACCACAAACTTGAGCTCAGCAGGCACCTCGATTCGGATAATCTCTCGAAACTCAGCCGCCGTCTCGCCACAGAGCGTCACGCAAAAACCACCCCAGACGCCCGCAGTCGCATTATCCGGGTGCCCTTCGATTCGAGTGAGAACCTTTGCCATGTCTCGATCCGTGAGGGCGTTTCCCGCCCAATGATTGAGACCGCCTAATACGCCTGCCAAAACTGTGACACTTGAGCCCAATCCTCGACTCGACGGCACATCACCTTCGATCCGATAAGTAAATCCAGGTGTCTCCACTCCGGTCACCGCCAAAAATTCGCGCCCCACTTCGGCCACCATCGCTGCCGCTCGGCCATCCGAATCGCTTTCTGGTTTTGCTTCCCGACCTTCCGCCGGGCTCAAAGTGACGGTATTGTAGAGCTGAACCGCCATACCCAACGTATCAAATCCCGCCCCACAATTGGAGGTGCTGCCGGGAACACGGACGGATACAGGATTCATAATAAAAATCAGGTCTGATGATTACCGCCGGTTCTTAACCGCGCGGTCGAGCTCACGATCGACGATCTTCTTTTTCAAATCATCGCGCTTATCGTAGAGTTTCTTTCCGATGCAAAGCGCCACTTCCACTTTCACCAGTGCCTCTTTGAGGTAAAGGCGCAGGACGATAAGAGACTTCCCTCCTTGGCTCAGGGCTTGGTCGATTTTGCGTAATTCGGATTTTTTCAACAGCAACTTGCGGCTGCGTTTGGGCTGATGGTTAGCAAAATTACCGAAGCTGTATTCGTCGATGTGAGCATTCATCATCCACAGTTCACCATTTTTCATCCGCCCAAAAGCGTCATTGATCTGTGCGCGACCGTTGCGCACCGACTTCACCTCAGTGCCCTTCAGTGCGACGCCCGCCTCAAAACGAGTTTCCACGAAATAATCGCGCCTCGCCTTGGAGTTGCGGACTTCGGTGAATCGTTTGGCGTCTTTGGCGCGAGCAGCCATGGTTTAAGGTGTTTTGGCGAAAAAAAGGCGGCTCCGCAAAAACGGGCCGCCCAAAAGCTATGGGAAATCAGAGGGAGACTCAGGCCTCAGCCATCTCAAAGACAATCTTGCCTTCAATAATTTCGCGAAGTGCGATGTCTTCGGGAGCCAGCTTTTCGAGCGACTCTACCAACGGCCGGCTGCCGTGCTTGAGCTGCTTGACGCGTCGGGAGACAACGTTGATGAGCAAATTTGGGTCGGGCACAGAGTTAAGTGCCTCTTTAATGTAATCGTCACGCATGGAACGGGAAAGGTTTTAACCGGTAGAAACCGGGAAGAGCATGGTTCGGCCCTAACTCCGTCAAGGTCAATCTTGCCGCCCACCCTCGAGGTCGTTTATAAGTATGATTATGTTGGTGATCGGATGGACAACTATAGGGACGGCTGCAGCAGCTAATGTTATGGCGCGCAGCCTAATAGAAAACCAACTAGCTATTTGCGTGCAAATCGATGGCCCTATCACTTCGTTGTATCGTTGGGATGACGAAATCCAATCTGAATCGGAATTTCGCCTCATGGTGAAATTTCAATCCGACCAGGCGAAGCCCTTAGAAACCCACTTATTGACCGCCCATCCCTACGAAAATCCCGAGTGGATTACCGCTGAAGCGACCCATGTGACGGAAAAATACTTGTCATGGGCAAAAGCGAACTCTAACCCCCTTTCCCTTTAGCTCGTTCCAAGCACACAATTTATCTAAACCACCATGTCCCAACATAAAAGTCTCCAAGGCCCTCGCGGTCTCGTCGTTAAACGCAACGTCCTCAAACGGTTCGAACGAGTTGAATTACTCAAGAAGCGCGGTCAATGGAATGAAGGGGACCGGGTAAGCGGTCTCAAAAAGACTGAGCCTGAAATTTAATTTTCTCGCTCCAAACACTTTAAGGCAGGTTCGCTTTCTAGCGGCCTGCCTTTTTTTGGACCCAATTTCCGAACAGCCCAAACCTAGATCCCTACCATGACACCCCTTCTCTCCCACCTTCGGATCGCATTTGTTGGCTTCCTGATGGGCTGCGCCGACGTGGTCCCAGGCGTATCAGGCGGCACGATTGCCTTCATTTGCGGCATCTACGAGCGACTGCTGAACGGTATTAAGTCTTTCGATATCACGAGTTTGAAGTTAGTTTTCCAGGGAGACTTCAAAGGCGTTTGGGCCCGCATCCCGTTTCCTTTCTTCATCGCGCTGGGGTTTGGCTTGCTCACCGCGGTTCTCACTCTCGCCAAGGTCCTCGAACATTTCATGACGAATTACCCGGCTCAGCTGTGGTCATTTTTCTTCGGATTGGTGCTGGGCTCGATTGTCCTGCTCGGACGTAAAACGTGGGCATGGAAGCCTCTCGATTGGGTCACGTTCTTTGGCTTCGGCGGGGCGACCTTCGTTCTCGTTGGACTCCAAACCCTGCAGACTCCCGATGGACTGCCATTTGTCTTCATCGCGGGCGCGATTGCGATCTGCGCGATGATACTGCCCGGGATCTCCGGCTCTTACCTTCTCGTGATTATGGGTAAATATGACACCGTCATCGAGGCGGTGAACGACCGCGACGTGGTAACCGTGGCGGTATTCTGTGCAGGCATCGCCACCGGGGTTTTGTCGTTCGTGCGAGTCGTGAGTTGGCTCTTGAATCAGCACCGTCACGTAACGCTCATCGCATTGACGGGAGTGATGGCTGGGGCCCTTCGCACGCTATGGCCTTGGAAGGAAACGCTTACCACCCGCGTCAACAGCTCAGACGAGGTCGTTCCCCTCACCCAGGCCAACATCATGCCCGGTGCCGAGAGCAACCTCCTCCTGGCCGTCGGTTTGGCCGTAGTTGGCGGAATCGCCGTTCTTTTAATCGAGCGACTAGCCAAAGCGGAGGAGAGTTAAACGACTCGGATTCGTTCCGTGATCAAAAACCGCTCGACAGCCTCCCAGCTACACGAACAACTTCTCCACTTCCGCAGCTGCGACTGCTCCTGTAGCACAATGGATAGTGTACCGGTCTCCGAAGCCGATGATGTGAGTTCGATTCTCGCCGGGAGCACCAGCCTCATAGGTAGGCTAAAAAAAGGGCACGGACAGGGGACAAATTACTCCCACGCTCTAACCCAAAATGCTCTATGCCATCGTGGCGATGTCGTCCCACATTGGCTGAAGGTCTGGATCATCCAATGCGCTGGCTTTAAAGTCGGTATGCATTTTGCACGCCGTTGAAAGCCGACGTATGGCTTCCTCCATATCGCCTAGTTGGCACGCATAACACGCGAGATTGTAGTGAAGAACTGGTATCTCCGATGGTGGGTTCGGCCTTTAAGAGCACTTTCTGAGCCTCTGGCATGCCTTTATGTCTACGGGTAGCCCAAGCCCATGATATCCATCCTTGCTCCTCTTTTGGGCGTAGTCTCGCCAGTGCTTTCGCAACCGCTACCAACAGGTCCCAATGCTTTGCTTGATGGTAGAGGTCCATTCTTAGCCGCATGACGTCAGCGGAGAGAGCTTCATCCCCCTGAATCATTTCCAATTCGTCCGAGGCATCATCGAGCAAACCGAGAGCCAGATAGCCCGTTGCGTATTCGAGGTGGCGTTTAATTGGAATCATGTAGAAGGTATCTCCCGATGGATCAGCTTTCGTGTCCCAGAACAAACCATCATTTCGGAGCGGGGAAATCAATTCCACCGAACATAAATTCGTTCAAACACCGAGTGCCACCCTCGCCTAGGTCAGCGGTTCACATCGTCTGTGTAATGGCTTTATGGGGCAACGCAGGGGAATGCCACTGATGGAGTGACTTTCTCAACGGCTCAGTTCTCATAACCCCGACCAGAGTGGTCGGGGTTACGAAAACTGAGCCATTGAGAGAGTTAGTCTGGGAACCTAGAAAGGACCCAGATTATGAA
>OJCR01000100.1_pt1 | contig 43703 bp, 38 predicted proteins | sample 1591611 | NCBI WGS metagenome assembly OJCR01 (sample SAMN05416815, study PRJEB24817) | seawater metagenome | isolation source: Sea water | place: Canada:Atlantic | collected 2013-07
AGATCAGCCTCGGTCTCGTGGGCTCGGAGATGTGTATAAGAGACAGTCGTTACACTACGTAGAACTTATCAACGACCTGACCCCGGCGGTCGGTTTCTTGTTACTTGATACCTGATACTTGGAACTTCGAGCGCGTCTGCCGCGCTCGTGCTGAAGGTTTCGTCGAATCTTGGCATGTTGTCGGCCTGCCATTGCTGGCCTTCTTCCCAGACGTAGAACCACTCGGGCTGGGTGTGGGAGCGGCTCCATTGCTCCATTTCGGTGACCATATCGCGCACGAGTTCTGGGTGCCGGTCGCGCATGTCGGTGGTCTCGCTGATATCTTCGGCGATGTTGAACAGCATCCAATCGCTTTGGCCCTCGCGGCGGATCTTCCAGTCGTCGCGTCGCGCGCTGGCATCACTGAATCCGGCGCGGTGACGTAGGGCAAAAATAGTCTCACCAGCTCGCGGGTTACTGCCGTCTTGCAGGGCGGAAGAGAGGTCGGTGCCATCGAGCACTTGGGTTGCTGGCACAGGCGCATCTCCAATGGAGGCGAAGGTCGGATAGAGGTCGAGTGAGGTGACGGGGTGAGGAAAGGGTTGGCCGCCCTTCAGCTGTTGCGGCCAGTGGAAAAACATGGGGACGCGGTGACCGCCTTCGGAGACGCTGCCTTTGCCCATGCTCAGGGGATAGTTGGTTGCGCCGAGCGAAAGTTTACCGCCGTTGTCACTGAGGAAAACGATCAACGTGTTGTCGAAGGCATCGTTGCGTTTGAGCGCGGTAACGAGTCGGCCGACGCCACGGTCGACGGCGTGCACCATGGCGGCGTAGGTGCGGCGTTTTTTGTCTTCGATATCGGCGTAGAGCGCGAGGTCTGCCTCGGTGGCTTCGAGCGGGGAGTGAGGTGCGTTGTAGGCGACGTAGAGGAAGAAGGGTTGATCCTTGGTCGCGGCCTCGTCCACGAAGCGGGCGGCCTCGCGGGACAGGGCGTCGGTGATGTATTCGGTTTCACGGACTTCGACGCCGTTGTGCTGAAGCGGGACAAAATACTCGTTGATGGGGAGATTGCCCGTTTTGAGCATCCGTTGATAGGCGGGCCGGTATTGCTCCGGGAAGTAGCGATGGCCCCCGCCGAGGAAACCGTAGTAATCGTCGAAGCCGCGGACGTTGGGATGAAACTCAGGGTTGATGCCCATATGCCATTTTCCGACAGCACCGGTGAAGTAACCAGCTCGCTGCAAAGTCGTGCTCATGAGCGTTTCGCTTTCGGGAATGCCCTTGGCGTTGTATTCGGCAATTCCGAGTCCGGGGTTGGGCAGGTTGAAAGGCCCGCCAAATTTGTGGGAGTAGCGTCCGGCCATCATGCTCATGCGACTCGGGCCGCAGAAAGGATGGGCGACGTAGGCCGCCGGAAAGACGACGCCGTTCTGAGCGAGCTGATCGAGCTCCGGGGTGCGGATATCGGTGGCGCCGTTAAAGCCGACGTCGGAGTAGCCGAGGTCATCGCAGAGGACGACGATGATGTTGGGTCGGCTTGCGTGGGCGCCGCCGATCGAAAGTAACCAGTAGCAGGTTACGAGTAGTAGCGCAGGGAGGCGGGAGGGGAAAAGCACAGGTTGATAGGGTGGTGGCGCTAAGAGGCAGGATTATTTTTTGCCCACGGAATACACGAAAGGCTTCGTCTACCGACTACGCACTGAAACGGGGATTATAGTGCAGGTTGGTTTTGTGGATTCTGTGCCTTTTGTGGCTATAAATCTGGAGACAGGGGGGAAGATGTTTCAAGAACGAGAACGAGTAGGAGGGGAGAGTTAGAGTCCGCCGTCGCTTCCTTAGGGAAGCTATGGCGAGACGGGTAAGTTTCCGCGCCAGCCGGTATTGAATTGGGCGACAAGTTGCTGCACGATGCCGGGGTTTTGGTCGGCGATGTTTTTGGTTTCAGTGGGGTCTTTATCTTGGTCGTAGAGTTCGAAGAAGACGGGGTCGACGGTGGGGTCGGTGTGGTCTTTCCAAATTACGAAACGATAGCGATCGGTGCGCATGGCGTAACCCATGAGGCGGTTTTCAAAGAGGTCGCGGTCCCACTTGTCGCCTTGTTGGGCGATGATGCGGGCCTCCACCTTTTCGATGAGCGGGCCGAAGAAGGTTTCGCGACTGCCTTGGGAAAGCGGATTGGCGGCCCATTCGCGCAGAGCGGGGTTGGGGAATTGACTGAAGGCGGCGCTTTTCCACGGGCGATTTGGCTCAGCGAGCAGCGGCACAAAACTTGTTCCCTCCAGATGGTCGGGGAGCGCGACGCCAGCGAGTTCACAAAGCGTAGGATACATATCGATCAACTCCACGAGCGCGTCCGAAGTTGCGCCGCGGGTGGTGGCGGGTAGATCGGGGGTATCGATCATGAGAGCGACGCGAGTTCCGATCTCGTAGTTGGTAGCTTTGCCCCAAATGCCCATCTCGCCGAGGTGCCAACCGTGATCGCTCCAAATGATTATAATGGTATTGTCGCGGAGTCCGGCTTCATCGAGAGCGTCGATCATGCGACCGATCTGGGCATCGACGTAACTGACGCAGGCGAGGTAAGAGTGTTTGAGGGTAGTCGCGAGTTCTGGGCCGATGGGGCCGTCCTTGGAGATGCCGTGGCGGGTGCGTAGTTCGAACGACGCATGCAGGCCCATCGCAGCGCCGTTTTCGGGTGCTTCAGTTTGGGTGGCGAGGGGGACGTTCTCGGGATCGTAGAGGTCCCAATAGCGCTTGGGGGCGACCCAGTTGAGGTGGGGCCTGCTGAAGCCGAGTCCGAGGAAGAAGGGTTTGTCGGGATCGGTCTCGACCAGATCGTGCAGGGTGGCGATCGCGAGGTCGGTATTGAAGCCGTCGATGTATGCGTTGTCGGGGACATCGGCGCTTTCGTAGGCCGGGCCATTGCCGAGCCCGCCGCGGGCTTCGGGTGCGTAGTTCGCGGCAGCGTAGGCCTTGTTGGCGGCGGCGATAGCGCGGTTTTCGGGGAGCGCGTAGCCGCCCTTTGCGGTGGGGCCTTTGAGGGCGAGTTTGTCGCGGGCGGGTTGACGGCTCCAAGACAGCTCGAGGTCGTTGAACTTGCCGTGGTAAATTTTGCCGGCGTGGACGGTTTCGTAGCCTTTTGTGATCAGGTGTTGGGGCAGGGTGACGATGTCGGGATTGGCGTCGCGGAAATAAGTGTAGTTTTCGATGACGTTGATCGTATCGGGGCGAGCACCGGTCATGAGGCTCGCGCGAGACGGACTGCAAATCGCCTCCTGGCAGTAGGCGCGGCTAAATTGCAGACCGTTATCCGCGAATGCATCGAGGTGGGGTGTCACCGCCAGGTCGGAACCGTAGCTGCCGATTTCCGGCCGCAGATCATCGATGGCGATGAAGAGGATGTTGGGTTTCGCTGCCGCTAACGAGAGATTCGCTAGCATGAGAAGGCCAAGGCGAATGCGGAGACGGAGGTTAATCATGGAGTGGGGTAGGGGTGGCGCGGAGTTGCAGCGAAGAATCAACAGGTCCGAGCGGGGGAAGTGATTCTACGAACGTGGACTGCTGCGCTGCGACATTCGAACACCTTGTTTGCTGAACCCTTCACCTGTTGATGGGGCAGGGGGGGGGCTCCTGATTCCGGCGGGGTTGAATCAAATTTGCCAGCAAATGCGTTGTCCTCGCGGGCTCTAGGTTCGTAGGCTTGGTCCTCCAATACCTATGTCCTCAGACGCTACTCCTCATTCTCTTACTGTTCGAAATTGTTTATCCCTCTCGGGGGTGATTGCCACGAGTGCTTCAGGGCCTCGGGTCGAGCAAACGGTCGCAGATGCGCTGGCGAAAGGATTATGCTCAAACGCCGAGATTGCTAAGGATGACGAGGGTTTGGCTGCGGCATCGGGAGTTCTTCACGTTTCATTAGCGGATGATACCACCAAGGTGGATCTCTCGGAATTGCCCGCCGGTAGCGAATGGATGTATTTTAAGTTGGACGAGAAGGGTGGAGGCGAGCTGATCGCTTCCCGGCCCCATCTCATTTATACTCTATTTTGCCACATCCGGGATAATTACTTGGACGTCGCGGCCGCGGAATTTGTCGCCGGAAAACTCATTCCGATCACCCTGGCTGGTATCAATGCCCGGGATGACCTTTTAACCGGGCGATCGAGTTTTCTGATCAATCGAGAACGTCAGGTGCAGCATTCCGATATCGAGGTATCCTTTCAGGAGATGGCCCGGATAGGTTCCGCCCAGGTGGTGGTCAACGAACTGGCCTTGCCGTTTGGCTATGACCGGGGACCGGAGGGGGAGGTTTATTATCGCTTCTACGACTATCTTCCGGATTTGGATCAATTTGTTGAAACAAAGTTCAACCAAGGCACCTACCCGCCGGAGCATCTTTCGGCCAATTTAAACTCCCTCAAACGGTTGGCCCGGTTGGCCGACAAATATGGTCTGATTCCAGGAATGGAGATCGCTAATCCGCGCTCGGCTCCCGAATCGCTTTTGAAGCGTTATCCGTTTCTTCGCGGGGCCCGGGTTGATCATCCTTTCCGCTGCTTTGAGCCCCGCTACGCACTCACGCTGGCGCACCCGGCGGTCCGTTGGTTTTACGCGGAACTCATGCGCACCCTGCTGCGGGAAGTCCCAGAGCTGGGCTTCATCTCGACGCTGATCAACGATAGCGGTTCCGGTTTTGAGTTTACGTCGAGTCTCTATCCCGGTCGCAACGGAGGTCCGTATATTATCAAAGAGTGGGAGACCGATGCGGCGATCGCTCAAGCCGCCTCAAAGAATGTCATTCGTTACTACCGGTTGCTGCGCGATGTGGCTCATGAAACCAATCCTGACTTTCGGATCGTCACTTCCTTGCGAAATATTGCGGAAGAATCGGGGATCATTATCGCCGGGATCGACAACGGGATCGACCTGCGGATGGTTTCGCAGCGGTCCGATGTCGATGGTGACAGTTGGAAAGAGCAACTCGAGGTTGCCCGTCAGAAGAACTCCGATTTTGTGGCCGACGCGATCACCCGGGCCAGCGAGTTTGTATTGGGGGTGCCGAGTCCGTGGCAGGTGCACCAGAGCCTGAGTAAAACCCGGAGTGGAGGTTTCAGCCGGGTCGATGTGTATTTGGATCCTCCTTATTTGGTTCCGCACAGCGTTAACCGGGATGTCATCCGGGCCTTCCAAGTGGCTCCCTCCCGTGATATCGATGACATCATTGCACAGTCGGCTCGACTCCAGGTGGGTCGCGAATTTGCCGACACGTTAAAGGGCATCTGGCAGCTGGCCGATCAGGCGGTGCAGGCCGCCCCGTGTGAAGGGCTTTATGCCGGGAACGGGTTTGTTTGGTATCGGTTCTGGGCTCGTCCCATGGTGCCGGATATCGGGGCCATCCCCGAAGGAGATCGGCGCTACTACGAGAAGCATTTTCTTTCTCACTTTAATAATGCCCACAACGTGGATTTCGCCGCTGATATGCTTTGGCAGATTGTGTCTCCCGAGCAGTGCGATGCCGAGTTCCGTTGGTTTGATACCGAGGTGTGGGGGCCTTTGGATAAGGCGATCGACTTGGCGAAGCGGGCGGTCGATCAAGCGGCGAGCGAGCCGGCGGCACTCGAGGTATTCGGTGACTTGCGTGACCGACTGGTGGCCTATCGCTGCTATGCCATGACGATGCGTAATCTCGCGGCCTGGATTGCCGGGGTGCATGGTTATTTACAGGCCGATAATGAAGCGGAAAAACAGTCCCGATTGACCCTGGTCCAGGAGATGGTCGCCAGTGAATTGGCGAACGCCAAAGCGCTGCTCAAGCTCTGGGAATCTTCCGTGGTGGATTTCATGCCGGTGAATGCCTACACCGAAACCATGCATGAATACGGGGTCAATTTTGGCGAGGTGTTACAGCAGAAGATCGAGCTGATGGAGAAATATGGTGACCGCCTACCCTATATTGATCCCAACTACATGTGGCGGATGCCGGAAGGTTCCAGCGTTTCGGCCGACGACTACATGAGTTATGTGGAGAACAAGTAGCCCTCGACCAATTTGGTGGAAAGATCCCCGCTGAGAATACCTCTCCGACTTCGTGTTCCTGTTTCCTTGGTGCCAGGTGATCGAGAGGCCACCTCGAAGTCATCAGGGGTCGACGCTTGCTAACACGATCACCGCGCGGCATGCCTTGGCGTGTTCCATGAGCCCCCAGGAATTGAAGCAAACCATGTCGGCCGGACTGTTGTCCTTTCCCGTCACCGATTTTAACGCGTCGGGAGATTTCTCTCCCGGCCCTTACACCAAGCGATTGGAGTGGTTGATGCCTTACGGTGCCACCGTGTTGTTCGCGGCGGGAGGCACGGGCGAGTTCTTTTCTCTGACCCATTCCGAATACAGCAACGTGGTTGGCACGGCGGTGGATACTTGCCGTGGGGGAGTGCCCGTCGTGGCTGGTGCCGGGGGATCTACCCGACAGGCTATTGCGTGTGCGCAGGAAGCGGAGCGGCGGGGTGCGCAGGGGATTCTTTTGCTGCCGCATTATTTAACCGTAGCGGGTCAAGACGGATTGGCCGCGCACGTGGAGGCGGTGTGTCGGTCCGTGAAATTTGGCGTCATCATTTACAACCGAGGGGTGTGTCGACTGCAGGCGGAGACGCTGGCGAAGTTGGCCGACCGTTGTCCCAACCTGATCGGGTTCAAGGATGGCATTGGCGACATTGAATTGATGGTGAGTATTCGGCGCCGGATGGGCGATCGATTCGCCTATCTGGGTGGCCTGCCCACTGCGGAGGTTTATGCCGCGGCTTACAAAGCGTTGGGGGTTCCGGTCTATTCCTCTGCGGTTTTCAACTTCATTCCCAAAACGGCGATGAATTTCTATCAGGCGGTAGCCGCTGATGATGAAGCTACGGTGGGGCATTTGCTCGACACCTTCTTTTTGCCTTACCTGAAAATACGCAATCGGGTGCCGGGATATGCCGTCAGCATCGTGAAGGCGGGCGCACGATTGGTGGGCCGTGATGCGGGTCCGGTGCGGACGCCGCTGACAGACCTTACGGCCGACGAGTCATCACAGTTGAACGAACTTATTACCGCGTTAGGTCCCCAGTAAATATGCCGTCTATGACCACTTCGGTCCCTGCATCCGTGGAGCGCCCGACGCGGGTACGTTACGGGATTCTCTTCTTCCTGTTCATCGTGACCGCGGTGAACTACGCTGACCGCGCGACGCTATCAATCGTCGGCACCAGTCTGTCGGACGAGTTGGGCATCGATACGATTGGCATGGGCTACATTTTTTCGGCGTTTGCTTGGGCTTATGTCATTTGCCAAATTCCCGGGGGCTGGTTGCTCGATCGGTTCGGCTCTAGGCGGGTCTATTTTTGGAGCATTACGATCTGGTCGCTGTTGACCCTTTTTCAGGGATTTGTCGGGGGCTTTAGTGCGACCACAGCGGTGATCGTGCTTTTTGGTCTACGGTTCCTTCTCGGCATGGCGGAGGCCCCCTCTTTTCCAGCCAACGCCCGGATTGTGGCGTGGTGGTTTCCGACCGCCGAGCGCGGTATGGCTAGCGCGATTTTTAATTCGGCGCAGTATTTTGCGACCGTCTTGTTTGCCCCGATCATGGGCTGGATTACTCACGCCCACGGCTGGCCGCCGGTCTTCTGGTTTATGGGCATCGTTGGGCTGTTGATGGCGGCGGTTTGGCCCCGGTTTATATACGGCCCGCGAGACCACCCTGCGGCCAACGCGGCGGAAGTTTCTCACATCGAGGATGGCGGAGGGTTGGTTGATATGGATCAGCAAGGTGCGGGCAAGGCGCCGGTGCGTTGGTCGGTGATCGGCCAGTTGTTGGCCAATCGTATGCTCATCGGGATCTATTTCGCTCAATACTGCATCACCACCCTGACGTGGTTCTTCCTGACTTGGTTTCCCATCTACCTCATAAAGGAAAAAGGCATGACCATTTTGCAGGTGGGATTCGTTGCGGTGCTGCCGGCCTTGTGTGGGTTTGGTGGCGGCATTTTGGGCGGGTGGTTCTCCGACCGTATGTTGCGGCGAGGGCACAGTCTCACTGTCGCCCGCAAGACCCCCATCGTGGTCGGTCTCCTGCTCTCAGTGAGCATGGTCGCCTGTAACTATGTGAGCTCCCAGGGCGCGGTGATATTCTTCATGAGTTTGGCCTTCTTCGGTAAAGGCATCGGAGCCTTAGGGTGGGCCGTAGTTTCCGATACATCACCGAAATCTGCGACGGGACTTTGCGGTGGTTTGTTTAATACATTTGGGAATACCGCCGGTATCGTTACTCCGATTGCGATCGGTTACATCATTCATCTCACTGGTTCCTTCAGTTGGGCGCTGGTCTACGTGAGCGCCCACGCTGCGATGGCGGTGGTCAGCTATCTGTTCTTGGTGGGAGAAATCAAACGGGTCGAACTGACCGACTCCTAGTTTTTGCCTATGGAAATTCCAACCGATACTCCAACCGTCACCAGCCTACGCGTCGTTCCGGTGGCCGGACTCGATAGCATGTTGCTCAACCTCAGTGGTGCGCATGGACCCTTCTTCACGCGTAACGTGGTATTGTTGAAAGACAGTGACGGAAATACCGGACTCGGTGAAGTCCCTGGTGGAGAGAACATCCGCCGGACCATCGAGGATGCGGGCAGTCTGATCGTTGATCGTCCGGTGGGGGAATACCAAGCGGTGATGGACGAAATGCAGCAGTGTTTCGGTGATCGCGATGCGGGCGGGCGAGGGATCCAGACCTTTGATTTGCGCACGACGATTCACGCTATTACGGCCGTGGAGTCTGCCATGCTAGATCTGCTCGGTCAGCATATGAATGTGCCCGTGGCGGATCTGTTGGGTTCCGGTCGCCAACGCGATGCCGTGGAAGTTTTGGGATACTTGTTCTTCGTGGGTGATCGGACTAAAACAGACCTGCCCTACCGCGAACCCTGTGGCGGTGCCGATGATTGGATGCGATTGCGGAATGAGGAAGCTATGACGCCAGAATCCATTGTGCGGTTGGCCGAGGCCACCCACGCGCTTTATGGATTTAATGACTTCAAACTGAAAGGTGGCGTGTTAGCGGGCAGCGAAGAAATGGAGGCAGTGCGGGCCTTGAAGGAACGCTTTCCCTCCGCGCGGATTACGTTGGATCCGAACGGCGCGTGGTCGCTCGAAGAAGCGGTGCAGCTATGCCGAGGGCAGGGTGATGTGCTCGCCTACGCCGAGGATCCTTGTGGGGCCGAAAACGGTAAGAACGGCCGCGAAATCATGGCGGCCTTTCGTCAGGCAACGGGACTGCCCACGGCGACCAACATGGTGGCGACCGACTGGCCGCAGTTGGAGGATGCATTGCGGCTGCAGGCGGTGGATATTCCGCTGGCGGATCCACATTTCTGGACCATGCAGGGCTCGGTAAAAGTGGCGGAGACTTGCCGGGAACACGGCCTGACTTGGGGATCTCACTCCAACAATCACTTCGACATCTCACTCGCCATGTTCACGCAGGTTGCGGCTGCCGCGCCGGGTAAGGTGACCGCTATCGATACGCATTGGATTTGGCAGGATGGCCAGCGACTGACGCGAGAACCTCTGTTGATCCGGGACGGTTTGCTCCGCGTGCCCGAGCGGCCGGGACTGGGTATCGAAATTGACTCTGACGCGTTGGAGCAAGCGCACCAACGTTACCTTGCCATGGGGCTGGGTGGTCGGGACGACGCGATCGCCATGCAGTATCTTATCCCCGATTGGGAGTTCGATCCCAAGCGTCCGTGTCTCGTGCGCTAGTCCACGTCGAGCGACTCGAGCCAATCAATGCAACGGTCGGTCCAGCCGGCGAGGTGACCCTTGTCCAACGCTAGACCAAAGCCGTGACCGCCGGTTGGATATAGATGCATTTCGGTGGGAATACCTTGGGCGATCAGTGCGGTATAGAGATCGATGCTGTTCTGCACCGGCACGGACTTATCGTCAGCGGCGTGAATGAAAAACGTTGGTGGCGTTTCGGGCGTCACGTTCTTCTCGGCGGAATATTTGGCAACTAACTCAGGCGAGTCTTGTTCACCGAGCAGATTGCGGCGTGAGCCACGATACGTAGAGGCGGTTTCAAACGAAACCACGGGATACATCAGAATCATGAAATCAGGGCGCGAACTGAGGTGCTCGATTGGATCGGTCGAGGCTGGATTGCCGGCGTCAAAATGGGTGCCCGCCGTGGAGGCGAGGTGGCCACCGGCGGAGAATCCCATGATGCCGATCTTGGCCGGGTCGATGTTCCACTCCGCGGCGTTATGACGGACCATGCGCAGGGCGCGTTGGGCGTCCATCAAGGGCGACAGGTGCGGCACGACGTTACTGGCGTCTTCGGGTAGGCGATATTTTAATACGATGCCAGCGATGCCTTGGCTGTTGAACCACTTGGCGATCTCAGTGCCCTCCCAATCATAGGCGAGGATCCCGTAACCACCGCCGGGGCAGATCACCACCGCTTGCCCGTTGGCGTTACGCTGGGCGGGTAGGTAAACCTCAATGCTCGGGTCCTGCACCTTGGAAATGCGGATGATGTTGGACTCCACGGTCTCTTCCTTCAGGTCGGAGGCTTGGTGATTGGGTGGGGTGCCATCCCATAAAGGATAAACCGTCGCGGCGGTGGCCACGGTCTGCAGGGAAATCAGCGCGAGTAGAGCAAGGGGTAGACGAAACACAGTGGGTCCACTTGAAGCGGTCTTCGGAATCAGGGCGAACCTTGAATATGGAAAACGAACAAAGGAACGGAATCTTTGCCGCAAAAAGGCACAAAAGTATCAACTACTAAGGAACGGTAAAAGGCGCCTATAGGCGCACGCTAACCTATCGGGTTTTCGGACTGTTTTTTTGTGCCTCTTTGCGGCCACTAGAAACTCTGCGCAATATTGGCTCTACGGACTCGGTGCCAGATAGAGCTCAAACAACGCCGTGCCGGTCTCGCCGTTGGCGCCTTCGACGGCGACGGTGTAGAGGCCTTCCTCCAACGAAACTAACATGGCTGAGTCGAGACTGTTGGTGGTCAGGGCGAACGCGCCTGATGCGGTGGCCGCATCTTCGGTCGATGGTTCCGCGCTCCAATTGTCATTGGTTGCGATGGTAATGCCGTCGCGATAAAGGGTCATCTTCGGGTCCGCCAAAACTCCATTGACGCCAAAGTCGGACAACCCGGGACCGACGGCTCGAATCAGAAGTCGGGCGACTCCGGAGCCTTGGACGACAAATCCGGGAACCAGACGATCATCACCCGTGCCGACAAAGGCCCGGGTCGAGGTGTTGACCACTTTTAAGGACTCGTTGGCGACCGCCCCATCGTAAACTTCGAGTAACGTTACTCCGGCATCGTTACCGCTTGTCTCAACCGGGGTGGTGTAACTGCCGGCGCCGAGACTCACCACGATTGCGGCGTCGTTGCTCCCACTGCCGAGGGGGAATCCGCCAACCTCGGCAAACGTCGTGCCGTCGGCTGGAAGCCATTGGGAATTGGTGGCGAGCGTGTCGCTACCCGAGATCAGTGAAAGGGAGGGATCGGCCAGCACCCCACTGACGCCAAAGTCGGCCAGCGTCGGACCCACGGCTCGAATGACCATGGGTTTGGTATTTTCGCCCGCCAGGACGAAGCCCGGGATTGGGGTTCCGGCCTCCGCGCCGGCTCGGGCCCGGACCGAGATGTTGATTAAGCCGACGCCGTCGTTGCTGGAAAAATCGGAGCGCATCCGAGCGAGTTCTTGATTCAACTTCGCGTTCAGGCTGGCGGCGAGACCCGATTGGGTGGAGCTTAAATCGGAGTTCTCACCGGGATCAGTATCTAAGTTATGAATACTTCGATTACCGTTGCGATCCACCACCACTTTGTTGAGGCCGTCGAGGTAGGCGAACGTGCTTTGGGCAGCCACGATGACCGGGCGGGTTACATTGCGAGAGACGTCGAAGAATGCGGTAGATTGGTCGATTCCGTCGAGCGGCGACGTGGTGCCGGGGGCGGTCTCCGCGATCGTCGCGAGGGTGGGTAGCCAATCAACATCGGCGATAACTTGATTGGAGACGGAACCGGCAGGAACGCGGCCTGACCACTTGACGATGCCGGGGAGGCGGATTCCGCCTTCGAAAGCCTGGCCCTTACCTTGGCTAAGTTCACCGTTGCTGCCATAATCGGCGTTGTTCACGGCACCATTATCGGACACGAATATGACGAGTGTATCATCGTTGATTCCCTTGGTGTTGAGCTCCGTCAAAATTGATCCAACGGCGTTGTCCATACTCTCAATCATCGCCGCATAGGTGCGCCGCTCCGCACTTAAACTGGGGTAGTTGGCTTCCAAATCGGCTGGAGCCTCCAACGGGAGATGCGGCGCATTGAAACACACCAAAAGGAAAAGAGGGTCGGAGGTGTCGTGATTGCGAATGATGATCACGGCCTCGTCTCGAAATAGGTCGGTGGAGTAGCCCGTATCGGTGACGGGCTCCAAGTCTCGCAGCCAGCCGCGACGGCTGCCGCCATTGAGGGAGCCGAAGTAGTTTGTGCCACCACCGAGAAAACCGAAGAAGGAATCAAACCCGCGACTGGTCGGATAGTAATCAGTCGAGGTGTCGCCGACGTGCCATTTGCCTACGAGTCGGGTGGTGTAGCCGGACTGTTTTAGAGTCTGCGGCAGAAAGTGTTCGGCGAGGGGAGGGTTTCCGGTGCGCGGTGATGTGATGCCGAAGCGATACGGGTTCCTGCCCGTGTAGAGGGCGACTCTGGTGGGCACGCAGGTCGGATGACCGTAGTAGCGATTGAGCTCCATGCCCTCCGTGCGCAATTGATCGAGATTTGGGGTGCGGGCATCACCGCCCCGCCACGAAATATCCCCCCAGCCCAAATCATCCGCGACCATCATCACGATATGGGGAGGTGCTGCAGAAGTATACAGCGTAAGCACCAGGCCCATGGTGACGAATCGACAGAAGTTAGAGTTATACACGAGGGGTGAAGACGGTCGGGAGGCGAGACGGTTACATAAGATTCGAAACCTTGCCTCGGGCCGCAGGAAGATTCAGGTTCAATCCATGGAATGAAAAACTGCCTCTGATTTCGACCAAGAGCTCTTGGACCTTTATGATTACTACGTTCACGGCCGGTTGGATCGCCGGGAATTCCTCGACCAAGCAAAAAAATTTGCGGTAGGCGGGCTTACGGCGGGAGCGCTACTCGGCGATTTGTCCCAGAGCAGTGTAGTCTAAGATGGTGTGGCTGATTTGGCCGGCGGCGACGGCGGCGCGATCGGTGAGCGTGCCAAGCGGGGATTGATCCTCGCCACGGTTGAATTCGAAGTGGTGATGGCCGTCGGCATCGGCGGGACCGAAGAGCCCCGCCACCTGGACGCGGGCTGGAATGGTGCGACGGAGCTCGGTCTCGGGAGTGCAGGGGAACGGAAAATTGACGTTGTGCACGATCCAGGCGGAGGAGGCTTGGGGGCCGAAGCAGAGCGGCAGCAGGCGCGCGGCGTGGGCGGCGGATTGTTCGAGCGTGGCGCTTAATTCAGGCGTGGGTGTTTGCCCGGATTCGTGCCACGCAGAAAATGTTTCCTGGGGCAGTTCCTGAGAGAAGGCGATGGCGGGCAGGCCGTGCACCGCACCCTCCCAAGCGCCGCCGATGGTGCCGCTGGCGAGGATGAAACCGAGTGAAACGTTAAAGCCGACGTTGATGCCACTCACGACGGCGTCGGGTCGGCCCCAACCGGAATCGGGTAACAGATGCGAGAGAGCAATGGCGACGCAGTCGCTGGGCGTGCCGTCGATCGACCACGTGGGACAGCCGAGGCCCTTGTCGATGGCGGTGGCCTGCACGGATCGGTGACGTGATTTGGCGGAGCCGATCCAGCTTTGTTCTCGTCGGGGCGCGGCGACGGCCAGTTCGTGTCCTGCCGCAGAGAGGGCGGCACCGAGGCGATACAGAAAAAGGCAGTCGATGCCATCGTCGTTGGTTAAAAGCAGGCGCACGTGCGCATGGCGGAGGATGCAGGGAAATCGGGCAACGCTAATTTGAATGCGAGCTGAGTTGGACAGGCGTTATCCACGATCGCGACGGGCGCTTCTCCGGTGCGCGCGCTCCAGTAGAGATGAGACGTTACTCTCCGTAGACCCAGTCGGTCATTTGCTTGGCGAGAGATTCCAGACTGATCCCGAGTTGCGATTCATTCACTTCGAGGACTTGGCGCGTCATCTCGGGCGGCAGGTTTTCGGCGCCGTGGAGTGCGCCGAGGATCGCCCCGGCGATCGCAGCCGTGGTGTCGTTGTCGCAACCGTAGTTGGTGATGAAGGTCATCGTCGGCTCGAATTCGAAATCCGAATACAGCATCGCGGTCAGTAAGATGAGGTAGATTTCTACCGGATGAAATGCGACGTCTTCGTTGGCTTCATCCAGTCGATCGAAGGCGTTTTTGAGCTTGGCGTATTCGAGTTCGGAAAGGTGGGCGTAAGCCGTCGGAATCTCGACGGGTGGTTGTTCGGGATCCGGCTCGAAGGCGCGGGCGTCGGCCACGAGATGGCGGGCGTGCTGATAGAACCGGTAGGCACTGCGACCAATGAGGCGGCTTTCAAAAAAGGCCTCGGGGTCGACGGTGCGATTCACCCGCGTGACCGTCTCGCCAGTCGCGTCGGTCGCGAAGGCGGCAGCCGTCATAGAGCTGACCAATCCCGTCATGTCGCGTGCGTAGCCGAGATCGTATCCAGATATCGGGTCACCGGGGTGAACGGCGCCGAGCATGGGCGCATAGAGCATTCCCGCACAGGTCATCTCGCCGCCATAGAACTTGCTAAGCGCCTGTGCGTAGGCGGGAAGATCGTTTTGGGTGTAAGGTTGAGCAACGAGCGCTCATTCCTGCAGCCAGGCCATTTTCATGAGGTTCTGCACATAGGGTTTCGGATCGAAACCCTATGTGGCCTTCAGGTCATCGATGCGGGCTTGGTAGCGGTCGACGATGTGTTGGGCAAAAGCCGTGGCGGTGACTTCGCCGCGAGATTGTTCGCGGAGGAAGTCGATGGTGAGGGCTTTCCAGCGCGTGTCGTCCGTGGTGCCACCGGCGGGGAGGTTACTCTTCCAAATACCCTCGGCCGACACTTCGCGCACCATGGATCAGCACCGGGCCAGAATCGAGGTAGACTTCGCCCAATTTAGAGAGTCGGTTGCGCAGTGAGTCGTTCGCTTGGATGGGTGCGGCTAGAGCTTGGAGCCCCGGTTGGATGGCATCGAGGTCGAAGCCGGCGCGGAATGGGTAGTTGAAGATGTGTTCGTGATTGAGCTGCTTCAGCTCTCGGTTGAGCGGAAATTGGAATGGGTCCGCGTCGTGGGTGGATTGATGGAGGCGCGCCAGATACCCAAAGAGCGATTTGATTTCAGTTAGGGGGAGCTCTGTTCCCTTTGAGTAGATCGAAGTGTAGTCGGACCCGGCGCCGAGATCCTCGGTGATCATGACGAGATGGATGGAATCAACGGCCAGGAGCGCCGGAGACATGGCGCGCAGCCTGGGTTCGGTGGCGGTGGCGCGGTAGTAAGTGGCCTCGGCATGCAGGCGTTCGTTGGGAGCGGCGATTTGAGGATACTTTTCGACCCACGGACGGCTCTGTTTGAGGATCAAGGTTTGTCGGTCGGTGATCACCCGCAGCACGAAGTTCATGTTTCCTTCCCCGGGTTTTTCGGTGCCGGTGACGACTTCGTCGGGTGCGAGCAGGGCGTGCGATTTTAGCAGCGGTTCGAGCGCATCGAGATGGTCAGCGTCGAGGTAGTGTGCGGCTGGAAACTGAGAATTGAATTGGGATTGAAGGGAAGACACGTCGAGACAGTTGAAGATCAAGGGGAAGAGTTGCGAAAGAGGAAAAGATTCCGGGAGTGGGGGAGCTTCCGATGTAATGGTTTCAAATCTTCCACGGAATTGATCGTTGCAGGCCGCACTGGGACGAGGAAGATTTGCAGGGATGAGACGACTGTTTTCTACCCTTACCCTAACCCTCCTGCTGTCGGGCGTTGTGGCCAACGCCGCGGATGATCGGCCCAATATTGTATTCATTTTCACCGATGATCACGCTCCCCACGCCATCGGCGCGTATGATGGTTGGCTGAAATCGGTCAACCCGACGCCGCAAATCGATAAGCTCGCCCGTGACGGTATGCTGTTCGTGAACAGCTTCTGCACCAACTCCATTTGTGGTCCGAGTCGCGCCGTCATCCAGACCGGCAAGCACAGTCACAAGAATGGTTTCATGAACAACGGTAACTCGTTCGACTGGGACCAGCAGACGTTTCCCAAGTTGCTGCAGGATGTCGGCTACCAGACCGCGATTTACGGCAAGTCTCACCTCAAGGGAACGCCCCAAGGTTTCGATAGCTGGGCGGTGCTGCCAGGGCAAGGACTCTATTACAACCCGGACATGATCACCGAAAACGGAACGATCATGATCGAGGGACATGCCACCGATGTGGTGACCGATATGGCCGTTGAATTTCTGGAAGAGAAGCGTGATGCGAAAAAGCCCTTCATGCTCATGGTGCAACACAAGGCACCTCATCGTAATTGGATGCCGGCGCTGCGTCACCTCGACCTCTATGACAACATCGATATCCCCGAGCCCGCTACGCTCTTTGACGATTACCTCGATAACGCTCCACCCGCGCGTCATCAGGAATTGGAAATCGATCGGCACATGCATCTGAACTTTGATCTGTTCGTTGATTTGACCGCCGATTTTGAAGACGTGCCCGGACGTTTCGACCGCTCCGCTTGGCGCAACATGCAACGCATGTCGCCCGAGCAACTAAAAGCGTGGGGCGATGCTTATGGACCGAAGGACGAAGCCTTTCATGCAGCTAACCCGAGCGGCAAAGACCTCGTGCGCTGGAAGTATCAACGCTACGCCAAAAATTATCTACGTTGTCTGAAGGGCGTGGACGAAAGCGTAGAGACGATTCGCAATACGCTTGATGAGCTCGGTCTCGATGAAAACACCATCGTGATCTATTCGTCCGACCAAGGTTTCTACATTGGCGACCACGGCTGGTATGACAAGCGCTGGATGTATGAGGAATCGATGAAGATGCCCTTCATCGTGAGCTGGCCAGGTGTGACCAAGCCCGGTTCGAAGAACATCAAGCTCGTCCAGAATCTCGACTACGCTCAGACCTTCCTCGACATCGCCGGAGCCGTCCAACCCGAGGACATGCAAGGTGCTTCAGTCGTCCCCTTGCTGAAGGGCGAGAACCCTGAAGATTGGCGCAAATCGGTCTACTACCACTACTACGAATACCCCAGCGTGCACATGGTGCCACGCCACAACGGTATCCGGACGAACCGTTACAAGCTGATGCACTTTTATGAGTTCGATGAATGGGAATTCTACGATCTCAAATCCGATCCAGACGAATCTCATAACTTGTATAATAACGATGGATACAAGGCGCTGATCAAACGAATGAAGAACCAACTCAAGGGGTTGGAGGAACATTACGAAGACGACAGCGACATGGCCGTGAAGCCCAAGGCCTGGCAGGATAAAGTCCGACCCGGCACGGCCGGTTAGTCGCGGCAACCCCAGCCGTTCATTTCCCCAAATGCCCCGCATCAACGCGGGGCGTTTTTGTTGTCACAAGCTGAGTTCGTAGCGTGCGCTGCGTCCGGCTCCGATCGGGCGGAAAACACCGAGCTTGGCGAGTTGTTGTAGGTCGCGGGTGGCGGTGGCCTTGGACACGCGGTTGAGTGATACATATTTGCGGGCGTTCATTCCGAGGGTGCCTTGTAAAAGATCGTTGGGAGAAGGAGTCATAAGCTTTCTCTAGTTAAACTAGAACAGGCCTGGCCTCTTCTAGTTTTTCAAGAGGAGAGAGGGATGAATCTGTCGAGGTATAGTGTAAGTCCGCTTCAATTATAGGTTCATGGTGAAGATGCGCTCAGTCCAACGGATCGGCCCAGCGAAGCATCTGCGTCGTGTCGACACTCACTTCAGTATCGTTCGATCCTATGGAATCTTTGCGACTCGCTCCATTGGCCACGACCGCTCGGAGTTTTTCGCTCAAGCGCTGGGCGATCTCCGGCTCTTGCTTTACGCGATTATTAGCCTCGGCGATGTCTTCCTCCAAATTGTAGAGTTCAAGGATTCGCGGCTTTCCGCGTGATTCCCGAAAGTTCGGGTCTTCGTTCTTAAAAACGACTTTCCAAGGGCCTTCCAAATAAGCGAATTCGCCTCCGACGGAGTGACTCACAACATGATCCCGATGCGCTTGTTTGCTCTGGCCCAAAATCGTAGGTAAAAAGCTGATACTGTCCTCACCCGCGTTCGAAGGTAATTCCACGCCCAACAGTTCCGCGCAGGTCGCGAACACATCGTTCAAGCTGAGAATATCGTCGCTCACTGACCCTGCCTCAATTCGCCCGGGCCAGCGTATCATGAAGGGCACGCGATGCCCGCCTTCCCATATATCGGCCTTTCGACCCCGGTAGGGTCCGCTCGGGAAGTGCCCCGCCTCTATGAGCGTCTGCCATTCGGTCGGCAGGTGCCCGTTGTCGGACGTAAAGATCACCAAAGTATCATCTGCAACTCCGGCATCTTCCAAAGCTTGGATTACCTGTCCCGCCGACCAATCGGTCTCCATGATGAAATCCGCGACGAGCGAGATGCCACTTTGCCCTTTAAACTGCGCCGTCGGCACGATCGGGGTATGCGGCGACGTCATGGGAAAATACAAAAAAAACGGCTCCTCCTGCTTCGCTTGTTCGTGAATATATTTAACCGCTCTTTGGGTAATTTCCGGCAGGATCTGGTCGAACTTCCAGTCGGGCGCCATGGGATTCCCGTCAAATATCTGAGGTAAAGCTCTGCCATCGTTGGGAACGTATTCGAATTTCGCCGTCGGCTGTTCCACCACGCGATCGTTTTCGATAAAGGTAAACGGGGGAAAGTTGGGGACATGCGTTCCAAAGTAATAATCGAATCCGCGCGTCGTCGGCCCGTTGAGGATAGGCTTCGTGTAGTCCCATTGTTTTGTCCGAAGAATATTCGGCGTTTCGTCCATCGCGTTTGGCTGTGGCCCCACCCAATTCCAGCCAAGGTGCCATTTGCCGATACACGCGGTGGCATAACCGTCTTCCTCTAGAAACCACGGAAGCGTCAGGCGATCTACCGCAATCAGAGGAGGTTCGTAGCAGGCCAACACCCACTCCTGAAGTCGCGTGCGCCAGGCATAGCGCCCAGTCAATAGTCCGTAGCGGGTTGGCGTGCAAACGGCCGAGCCGCTATGTGCATTGGTGAACCGCATCGACTCCGCGGAAAAGGTATCCAAATGCGGAGTCGCGATTTTGTTTTTCGGGAAATGAGCCTGGATATCGCCTATCCCGAAATCATCCGCTAGAATGATAACAATATTTGGCCGATCCTGAGCCTCAATCCTCGAACAGCCCGACCATACAAAAATTAGAGTTGAATAGATAAGTATTGAAATTCGCGTCATTGAATTTGAGTCAGCGATTGATAGTCTGAAGAGCATGACCGGCAAGGGTCAGAATATCGCAATCGCGAACGACCCATTTGTCATCTCCATTCGCAGATCAGATTCGATCGATTCCATCCACGTTGCACCCGCCATGTTCTCTAATACCTTGCTCAGGTGTTTCGTTTTTCTGCGGTCGATGCGACGGCGAGGGCAGAGCGTGGTTCGGGCGGAGGCCGTTGGCGCAGGAGCAGGGTGACGATTTCGTTTTAGGCTTCGCGAAGAGCTGGGTCTATCGGGCTCCGTCGGCGGGCCCGAAGCGGGGCGTGGCATCGACCGTGATAGGAATCATCACGATGTATTCGAATGCGTTGTCCTCGTCGTCGCGCAGGGTGGGGAAGAGCCATTGGCCGACGGCTTTGGTCACGGCGTTCTGGATGTCCTGCTCGGCATTGGTCATGGCGATGGACATTTCCTTCACCCTGCCGGTTTTTGCGATGATCGTGCCGATAAGCACCACGCCGCCGCGGCCTTGGCGTTTGGCTTTTTTTGGAATGGCAACCTTGGCGCGCCGTTTGGGTTTTACCTCTTCGTCGATGAGATAAACGGGATAGTGGACACCGCCAACTTCGATCGTATCGCGATAGAGGTCACGGTCGGCCTTCACGTCTTCGGGAATCACCTTCTTCTCCTTACGATCCAGTAGTCCCGCTCCTATCAAAAGAGAGCAACTGGCGAGGAATATGCAGATGAGACGAGAAACCATGATGGGTGAGACCCTCAATTCTAGAAAAAGTGCTGGCAAGCGGACTTCGACCTCACCGCGGAGTTAAGTGCCGCAGAAGGTTTCGGTCACGCGCTCATCGGAGGAAGGGGCTTGCTCGAGGTCGGAGAATTGTGCGTCTGCCGTGAAGGGTAGAGTGAGGGCATCGACCAGTCGATTAAACGGCACGAAGTCACCGCGGTAGCCGGCTTGAATGGCGGCTTCGATGCGATGATTGCGGGGAATGAGGATCGGGTTGGCCGCTTGCATTTTGGTGAGCTCAGTATCCGGCGATGCCACTGCGCGCCAACTTTCCAACCACGCGTTTGCATCGGTCTCGGCGGAGAACAACGCGACCACTTCGGCGGCGTCTTCGCCGGCAGCGACGCGCGTAAGGTGGCGAAAGAACAAGGTGAAATCGACCTCGTTTTTGGCGAGAATTTCGAGCGTCGATTTGATGAATTCTTTGCTCGAGTCGTTGGCCTCGGTGAGGCCCAGCTTGGCGCGGAATGCCGCCAAATACCCGGCTTGAAAACGGTCGGGAAAAATTGCCAGGGCCTGCTCGGCGAGTTTGATGGCGTCATCGCGATCTTCCGCGATGAGCGGTAACAACGTTTCGGCCAGACGAGTCAGGTTCCATTGGGCGATGGAGGGTTGATTGCCCCACGCGTAACGCGCCCCGCGGTCGATGGAGCTGTAGACGCACTGCGGATGAAACCCGTCCATGAACGCGCAGGGGCCGTAGTCGATCGTCTCGCCGGAGATGGCGACATTGTCGGTGTTCATGACCCCGTGGATGAAACCGAGCGGCAACCAGCGGATGATCAGATCACATTGCGCCGTGATCACGGCGGTGAGCAAGGCGAGGGCGGGATTGGCGGGGTCGTTTGCCGCGGGGTAGTGTCGAGCCAGCGCGTGGTCGACCAGGGCGCGCAACGCTTCGGTGTCTTCTTGGGCGGAAAAATACTGGAATGTGCCGACCCGGATGTGACTGGCGGCCACTCGGGTGAAAACGCCACCGGCGAGCGGGGATTCGCGTTGCACCTCTTCGCCGGTGGTGACCGCCGCAAGGGCGCGCGTGGTGGGCACCCCGAGGGCGTGCATTGCTTCGCTCACGATGTATTCGCGCAGCACGGGGCCGATAGCCGCGCGGCCATCGCCGCCGCGGGACCACGCCGTGCGGCCGGCGCCTTTGAGTTGGATATCGCGCCGATTACCATGAGTGTCGATGACCTCGCCGAGCAAGATAGCGCGACCGTCGCCGAGCTGCGGCACGAAGTTGGCGAACTGATGTCCGGCGTAAGCCTGAGCGATCGGTTGCGCCCCCTCCGGCACGAGGTTACCTGCCCATGTTGATACGCCCTCGGCTGATTCTAACCAGGTGGAATCGATACCGAGTTCCGCTGCCAACCCGGGGTTAGCGCGGATCAGTTGAGGAGACGCTACCCGAGTGGGGGTTTGAGGAGCGAAGAGACGCTCGGGCAAACGAGCGTAGCTGTTATCAAAAGGAATCTGCATGCGAACAGCTACCCTATCACGGTTTTGAAGAAATGCGAATGGGCGTCATCTGCGCCGCCCCTCAATGCACGCGTTTGCCGTGCTTGCTGCGGTAGCGCGCGAGTTCGTGGTAGGCCTTGTTCGGGTCGGCGAATTTGTTGACGCCGGGGTCCTCGCCACTGGCCAGATAGAGTTGGTGCCACGGAAAGTCTTTCTCGTTCAGCTTGGTGTGTGAGCTGATGTAACGCATGGTGTAGCCACAGCGTCGCAGCGAGCTGGTGTTGGGAGGGCTGCCGTGAATCAGGCGCCCATCGTGCAAGCTGCAGTGATTGGCCTCCAACTCGATCGGCACGGCGGCGGTATCATTGCGTTGGGTCGGCGTGATCTCGGTGGGAAACACGGCGGCTTCCGTCGCGATGTCATCGTAGTCAGAAAACCCCAGCTTGCCGGAATTGTGGGTGCGCGGCACGACGGACATGCAGCCGTTTTCGATGCGGGAAGGATCGATCGCCAGCCACACCGTGGCCACCTCCATCGGCTCGATCATACCTCTCCAATAGGCGGAGTCTTCATGCCAAGGCACCCGCTTGCCATCACCGGATGGCTTGCAGATGAAGTGGCTGGAAAAGAGTGCGATATCTGGACCCAGAATCGGCTGCACTAAACCCAATACTTCATCGGACAACAACCAATCGAACAACTTAGGATGCTGGAAGTGCGGCACATCCATGAGCTCGGGTCTCACGTCCGTCTCCAAGTCGTCGAGCAGATTTTCAAAGTAAGACTTCAATCCCTCAAACTTGGCGGCGGAGAAGACGGGTTCAGTAGGAATGACCCAACCTTCTTGGTTAAAGGTGTCAATCTGGGTCGAATTGAGTCGAGCTGGGCTGGGGTTCGAAAGGGGCATTCTTATGTTATATCACCTTACAAGGGGCAATATCTTGCCCTAATCGCGCATTTTTATGTGGTATATTGATACGATGGAGCCTGCCCACGCGCACTTTCAACTGACCGATTTTATCCAAACCGGAGAGGCGTATCACTTCGCTCGGGTGGAAGTGACCGAGGGTAATCAGGCGCGCTATCACAATCACGATTACCACGAGGTCTTCTGGGTCACCCACGGTGCTGGTCAACATCGGTGGAACGGCCGCACCGATGCGGTTGAGCCGCACCAACTATTTTTAATAAACCCGCAGGACCGACATGGCGTGGGCAGCCAGGGAACGGATGCTTTGGGCATTATCAATGTAGCGTTTCCGAGCGCTGCTTGGAGTGCGATTCAGGCTCGATATTTTGAGGATGGATTTGATCCGTTCCTGGCCAGTCCTGCGGCCCGTCGGATCGCGCTCGATCCATCTGGCCGATCCACCCTGGATTTCTGGGCACGTCGATTGGATCGTCCCGGGCGCCCCGGGGTAGCGTTGGACGGATTTCTGATGGATCTGCCACGATTGATTCAACCGCTCGAGCCGGCCCCGACCCGCTTGCCGGACTGGTTGGAACAGGCCTGTCGGGAGATCGTGCGCCCTGAGAATTTTCGCCGAGGAACTCCGGCGTTCGCCGATTTAGCCGGCCGCACTCCGTCTCACCTTGCTCGAGCCACGCGACGCTGGTTGGGCCGCACGCCCAGCGACATCGTTAATGCGGCTCGCATGGAGTTCAGTGCCCATCAGCTCATCACCACCAATCGACCGATTGTGGAAATAGCTTTCGATTGTGGGCTGACGAATCTCTCGCATTTTTATGCTCTGTTTCGGCACGCCCACGGATTGAGCCCCCGCCGATACCGCCTGCGGGCAACTTCGCTGGTAAGCGGTTAACTCACTCGCCGGTGCTGGCTTCGAGGATAGCCCGGTCGACATATTCGCGGGCTGGCTTTCAGTGTAAAACATGAACACCCAGCACCCGATATCGAAATACCGAATGCCGGGTGAAATAACACGACCAGCCCCCGTCTGCAGCCGAGGGGTGTTAGGTCGAACAAGTTAGATCGAAAATTGGGCGAGTGGTTCCATTCCGAGGGTCGATTTATCTGCGTTGGATAAAGCCGAATCCTGGAGACGGGTAAATACCGGGAGTTCGATTCTTGCTGGTTCCGAGCCAGTCCTCAATCAGCCACGTCCCGCGTAGGGTATTTGGTTGGCGGTTATGGTGAGGAAAGGGATGTTCACTTCGAGGGGTAGTTGAGCGAAGTGAAGAACCATGTCGGCGACATGCTGCGCGTCGAATAGCGGCTCGGGTCGGAGGGATCCATCGGCCTGCAACATGTCGCGACTCATGTTCTCAGAAACATCAATGGTGGCGTTGCCGATGTCGATCTGACCGCAGGCGATGTTGGAGGCGCGTTGGTCGAGGGCGATTGATTTGGTGAGTCCGGTGATGGCGTGTTTGGCTGCAACGTAGGGAGCGGCATTCGGTCGTGGGGCGTGCGCGGAAACCGATCCGTTGTTGAGGATGCGTCCGCCCGAAGGGGATTGGGACTTCATCAATCGCACTGCCGCTTGGGCGCAGAGGAAAGACTCGGTGACGTTGATGCCGAACAGAGTCTGCCATTGTTCAAAGGTGAGGTCTTCGAAGGCGGCTTTTGGTGTGGCGATGCCGGCGTTCCCGAGTAGTCGCTTCACATCCCGTTCGGTAAACCGGGCGACTTTATGGAAATCGAAATCGTGGAACATCTCCCGAAAGGTTTCCCGTTTGTTTAAAATCGTGCGCCAGCTTGAAAACCTTCGAGACAAATCTTTTCAAAGAGACGCCGATCATCTGTCACCGGAAAGCCCCATTCCGTATCGTGGTATGGAATGAACTCTGGGACGTCGCCACACCAAGCGCAGCGAGCTTGGCTATCGGGACCCTTGATGGTCGCACTCACAGCTGAAATTCGCCGTCGCGGTAGATGACTTGGGTCGAGCCATCGGTGAGGTGGGCGGTGACGACGCGGTTGGAGGTCGCGACGATATCGGTGTGCACGACGGAGTTGTTGTAACCCATCTCAGCCCATTGCTCATCGGTGATGGTCGCGGGGGCTCCGGTGTAGGAATCGCGGTAGGCGGAACCTACGGCGATGTGGGTGTTACCGTATTGGCCCCCGACGTTCTCGTCGTAGAGCGTAAGCCCCATGAACTTGGTGATGCGGGAAAAACGGCGATCGGTGAGGGAAAATTCACCTACCTTGTCAGCGTTTTCGACCGCGATCATTTCTCGCAAGAGTTCCTCGCCTTCGCTGGCCGTCGCCTTGGTGACGCGACCCGATTCGAATTCTAAATAGGCATCCTTGATCAGAGAGCCGTAGCGATAGAGCGGTTCGGTGAATTGGATGCGCCCGGAAGTGCCCCGCCAGTCGGGCGAGATGAACAACTCGAAGCTCGGAATGTTGCGGCCGGAACCACCCAGCCATTTGCGATCGGCGCCGACTTGCACCCACAGATCAGTGTCGGCCGCTTCGACGTGCAGCATCTCGATCGGCAGGGCGTCGAGCTTGTCTTTGGTGGCGTAGATATCGGTGTAGAGGGCCTGCCATTTGGCGGCCGGATTGGCCTCTTCAAGGTAACAGGCATTGATGATTTCGCCCCAGTATTCCTCGAGCGACATGCCGACTTCATCGGCCATCGCTTGGGTGCCATACATGGCGAGGGTCCAGGTGTAGTTGCCCGCGCTTTCTTTCGCGCGGCGCCAGTCGATATAGGGTTTCATCGCCTTCTGTGCGGCCATGATCTTGCCACTAGGAATACCGCTCAGCTCCTGCTTATTGGTCTCGGCGATAATCACGACGGTGTGGTCGATTTCCTCGACCGTGCCTTGGTGGTATTTCTCGGCGAAGAACGCGAGTTGCTCGTCGTTGGCGAGCTCAAAGAACTCACGGCTAAAATCGTCGGGAGTGAAAAAGACGAGTGGATGGGCACCCGCTTTCAGCACGGCTCGGCGCAGCGCTACGAGCAGAGGTTTGGCGACCTCCGGGACCCGCAGCTGCACCACCTCGCCGGGCTTGACGCCTTCGCCGCTATTCAAGGCGAAGTTGATCAGCACATCGGCGTAATTATCGAGCAGGTCGGCAGCGGGTTGGTATGACATAGCCTAAATTTTATCGGGCTCGCGGAAAGGGCAAGGCTGAGGCGGGCGATTGGGTGCCCGATAGGGTTTATGTTGTAGCCGGGGTCGCCGACCCCGGAGAAACCGTCCGTTTATTCGCCACTCCCATGCTCCGGCCTCATCCGACTTCGCTGAGGCTTCCTCCTTCGCCAAGGCTATGGCGGACGCGTCGTCGCGACAAGACGAGACCGGCTACATTACGGTGTCCTCTTGGTCTTACACCGAACGACATGCCTTCTTTGCCGCCATCCAATTCAGGAATAGTGGTAGCGGGCTTGGGCGAAAAGGAGTCGATCTTGTTTTACGATGTATACCAAGCGATGTTCTTGAGTGATTCGACGTGACCACACACCCGAACCGAGGTGGCGCAACGGTTCGGGTTTTCCGATCCCTTTGATGGGATCACGTCGAATCGCTTCGACCAACTCCAGAATTTTATGCGCAACCTTCCGGTCGGTGCTTATCCAGTATTTCAGGTCATCCAGAAAATCATGGTCAAAAACCAGTTCCCGCTGGAGCCCATTCATGCTTTCACTTGAGCGGCCAATTTAGTTTGAGTCATCGATTTGCCTTGGCCGGACTCCAGCCGTTTCAACGCTCCGAGTAGTCGCTGTGCATTGGCCGGAGAGCGAAGCAGATGAGCGGTCTCCTCCATACTGCGCCATTCGTTTAAAGGTAGCATCACCACCGACTCATGACCTCGTCTATCCATCACGACTGGTTCGCGAGTGGACACGGTTTCATCCCAGAATGAGGCAAGTTTATCGCGTGCTTCGGTGTAGGATGTTCTCGTCATTCTTCAAAACTAACCTGAACAGGTATCCTGTCCATGAAAATGATGGCAACGCTGCTGCCTTTTTGGCGTGGGTGGGGAGGGTGCGCGCGCCGAAGTGCGACAGATACGATGGAGGTTGAAACCGGCGGGCTCGGCGATCCCGCCCTACCTTGATCGCGGGCGGATCAGTTCTTTTCCGGCCCCGTGTTCTCCATGAACACGTCCCAAGTGTAGGTTTGGCGGCCGAGGTATTCGATGGTGTCGAAGAAGTCGGTGCGGCCGTTGAGGCGCGGGTCGCCTTCGGCTTTGAGCATGGCCATCAGTTGGGCGTGAAGGTGAGCCATGACGGCCGTGTGGTCGTCAGAGTCGGCGAGGTTGTTCAGGCAATCGGGATCTTCGTTGATAGCGAAGAGTTGGCGGGTCGGACGTTTGCCGAAACTATCCGCCGTGTAGTGGTCGTCGCGCTCCAGTAAGTGAGTCTTGGTGGGCGATGCATCGACGTTGCGGTAGTCGGTCTCGGGATTTCCGGCAGGCCAACGTTCGGAATGGAAATTGTAGACGTAGAGGAAGTCGTCGGTGCGGATAGCGCGGGCGGGGTAGCCCCAGTCGTTGGGTCGGCCCACGTCATGACGTTCCTTGCCGGTGAGCATGATATCGCGGCTGGCATCGACTCGGCCTTCATCGGGCGAGCGAAGGACATTCGCGAAACTTTTGCCCGTAAATTGAGCATGAGGCGTGAGTCCAGCGGCCTCCAAGAATGTTGGAGCGAAATCGCGCACGTTGATGAAATCCGTCACGACCCGGCCGGCGGGAGCGTGGTCGCCCCAGCGGACGGCCAACGGAAGATGGAATCCCATTTCGTAGATCTGACCTTTGACCCGCGGGAAGGGCATGCCGTGATCGGACGTCATGACGATGATAGTATTATCCAGCTCGCCGATTTCGCGGAGGTGTTCGAGCACCCGCGCCACGTGGGAGTCATACCACTCCACCTCGATGGCGTAGTCCAACATGTCGCTGCGGATGATTTCGTTGTCTGGGTAGAATCCGGGCACATCGACCGTATCCAGAGACTTACCTCGGCGCAGACCGTTGCCCTCTTCGTAAGCCCGATGCGGTTCTTTCGCGCCGAGCCAAAAACAGAAAGGTTGGCCCTCGTCGCGTTGAGGCAGGAAGTTTTCGATGAAGTTGCGGGCGTAGTCCTGGGTGGACATCGACTTCCCGGGAGGGTCGGTTTTAAATTTGTCGTAGAGCGGGCCGGCAGGGTTGTGCTCTCGGTAATCTTGGAACTCGCCGGGTCCCCATCCTTTGCCGGTTAAGCCTACATGGTATCCTGCTTTAGCCAAAAGATCCGGATAGGTGATGAATTGCTCCGGCCAGCGGTTCCAATGGCTGATGCCCTCTTCGAGCTGCCAGGAGTTGCGGCCCGTCGTGATACTCGCGCGGCACGGAGCGCATTTCGGGTTGGAAGTGAAGGCGTTGGTGAAGAGCACACCTTCGCGGGCGATACGATCGAAGGTGGGCGTTTCGACGAATTTCGATCCGTAAGCACCGGCGTGGGGCCAGCCCCAGTCGTCCGCGATACAGAACAAAATGTTTGGACGACGGTCATCGGCTGCGGAGAGCAGACCGGCGGTGAAGAGGAGGGTGAAAAGCAGCCAGCAACGGCGAGAGGTAAGCATCCCGCCAATCTGATCGAAGGAGGCAGAACATGCCAAACAGGAATCACTGAAGCGTTTGGGCTGGGGCAACGCGATGTCGGGCATAAAGCCCGACCCACCCGGCAACAGGCGGTGCGATGTGGGTCGGGCTTTATGCCCGACACTATTCACGTTGACCAATCGGGGGATCGACTTGTTGGGGTCGATCAACTGAAGTGTCTGGGACCCTTAATACTTTCTTCCCCATGAATCGTCGTTCCTTTGTTTCTGCCCTTGCGACCGCCAGTGCGGTTGCAGCCACATCCCCGCGTTTGTTAGGTGCCTCTTCGGCGATGAAGCCGCCAACCCTCGGCCTCATCGGCAGCGGTTGGTATGGTGGCGTGAACCTCAACAGCTTGGTCAAGAATACGGGGGCGCGCGTGACCGCGTTGTGTGATGTCAGCACCAAACAATTGAGTAAAACTTTGGATTTTGTCGCGGAACGGCAGGCGCACGTGCCGACGACTTTTTCGGACTACAACGAGATGTTGGCGAGTGACGTGCCCGATATCGTGATCGTGGCCACGCCGGATCACTGGCACGCCATGCCGGCCATCGCAGCCATGCAAGCGGGCGCAGACGTGTTTTTGGAAAAGCCCATTGGTGTAGACGTCATGGAGGGTGAAGCGCTCGTCGCTGCGGCGCGCAAATACGGCAGCGTGGTGCAGGTCAATACGCAGCGTCGGAGCTATCCCATCTTTCGGCACGTTAAGAAGCATTTCATCCAAGCGGGCCGGCTCGGAGAAATCGGACAGGTCGAGACTTATGGTTACGTGGGTGGGGGACGAAAAGGTATCTCGGAAGTGGTGCCCGTGCCCAACTACCTCGATTATGATGCTTGGACGGGACCCGCGCCGATGCGCCCCTTTACGGCCCGCAAGGAAGACCGCGGATGGCGGCGATACCAGGAATACGGCAATGGCATCATCGGCGATATGGGCGTGCACAAGATCGACGTGGCGCGTTGGTTGCTCGACCTCGGTTGGCCGACCAAAATCTATTCGACCGGCGGTATCCGCTTCCCGGAAGGGACCGACGCCAACACGGCGGATCACCAACATGCGACGTTTGAGTACCCAGATCTTACGCTATCCTGGGTGCACCGCACCTGGGGTAAGTCGCCGATCGTGAATCTGCGCCATTGGTCGGACGGCTGGGGCGTGCGAATCACCGGTTCGATGGGCACCCTCGATGTAACGATGCTGCACTATACCTTCACGCCAAATGGTCCGGGTGAAGTGGAGACGTTTCACGAGCTGTCGCCGGATGGGAATCCGATGAATGCTGATTTCATCGGCGGCACCAAATCGCTCGAAGCCAGGGCCGAAGCGAACCACGCGGCAAATTTCATGGCGGCGCGCGCCGCGCGCAGTCGACCCGTGGCCGACATCGAAGAAGCGCACATCTCCAGTGCGTGTTGCCAGTTGGCGAATCTCGCGATGGACCTGGGTCGACCGGTCAGCTACGACCCGACAACGCGCACCGTTCGAGGTGATGCTGAGGCAACCGCGATGCTGGCCCGTGAATACCGCGGCCCGTGGGTGCATCCTGATCCCGCGGCGGTTTGAGTCTAATAATTAGCCCCTAGAGTTCACGGAATTTGTCCGTTTAACTTGGTTGCGCGTGGTCTGCTTTGGTGGACCAGTCGGCGTGGCACTGGGGTGAGCCGCGGGCGAGGTCGCGGCAGGTTTGGGGGCGTTGCTCGTAGATGGCGCAGACGAATTGAAGGCCATTGGCGCTGGGCTTAATTTCCAACGCAGCGCAGTGCCCTTCGGACATGCGCATGAAGGCGCGGTTGTTTTGCCACCTCACCCAGTGCTCAGCATTGGCGCCGAGGCGTTGATGGTCGTCGCCGGTCACGACCACGTAATTTTTGGCCGGCGAAAAACAACAGGCTCCGCACGACAAACACGCTGGGGGGTGGAAGGAGGCTTCGGACGAGTCCGAATGTGGGGGAGAGGATGGAGTGGGCAAAGAGCCTGACCGTGAGGCCGAGGGATGGAGCCTATTCAGGAGTTTTGGAATCGACGAGCATCGAAGTGAGATGGGATTGCGGTGCTCGGGCGGAATGGTTTCATTGAGGGCTCCTTTCTTATGTCCGAAGAACCATCCATCGAAGCTATCAGTGCCCGAGGAAGCTTCCTCGCCGCAATGCCGCACGGGCGTGGTCGACCGGGAGCGTTTGCGGATCGATCCGGCGTTGTTGGACACGCCCCTGGCTAAGTGGTGGCAGCGCGGTGGGGCGAGGGTCATCGATCTTGCGGCGATTGGCGCGTTGTCGTTGTTGGCTAGTCCGGTGCTAGGGTTACTTACCGGCGCGACGTTGGCGACTTTAGGGACGCGGCGAGAGAGTGGATCGAAAGTGTGGCAGCTCATTCGCTGGGCTTTGATTGGGTTGGGAGGCGTGGTGATCGTCCTATCGGGATTTATGTTGGCGGGTAATCCGCTGGTGCGAACGGGTGCCTTTAACCTCTCCGCAGAAAAGGATGCTCCTGATCTAGCTGCGGTGGTGGTGGCGCCGAACGCTTCGTCGCGAGACTTAAGACGAGCGGTCGATCAGTTGGACGTGCAGGTGGAGTGGCTCCGGGCTGAGAATGCCAGCTTACGCGACGAGATTCGCGGTAACTCGTGGCTGCGGCTTGCGGCCAAATCCTATCGTTGGAAGATGACCTCGGCGCGAAGCTGTTCGAACGCAGTCCGTTCAAGCTGACCACTTCGGGCGAGGAACTCTACGAATTTGACCGACCGTTTTTTGAAAACCTGCATGCGACGGCAGAGCGTCTTCGACAAACATCATCGCCCAGCCTACGCATCGGTGCCTCGCCGGCCGAAATTGAAGTCGGCGGAAGATCTTTGGCGCAAAGACGTGATCGAAGAACCGCTGATTTGTCTGCCGGCGACAGAAATGATCACTCGAGTTTTTCAGAAGGGCCTACAGCAACGCAAAATCGATTGGCCCCATACGATCGAAGCGAGTTCCGTTGGACTCGTGACGCGTTACGTCGCCAATGGTTATGGTGTCGGGGTGAGTGTCGCGGCTTCAGAAGCGGTTAAGCATAAAGATGTGCGGGTGCTTCCACTCGAAGATTTCGATTCGATCGAGATCGCCCTCTTGAGCAACGGAAAGCCTACCCCGCTCGTGGAACACGTCCTCGAAGCCTGCCGGCAGGTCGTCGCAAAAGAGTGGCCGAAGTCACAACGGATCGATTGACCCGCGTTCGCGGATCAATCCGTGGCCGTGTCTTGGGATTCGGACTTCTTCGCCAAACGAGCTAGTTCTCTCTTGGTGAGCTTCTTGGGCGCACGCGCGCCGGGTTTGGCCGGTGCTTCGCCCGGGTGGAGTCTTTGGAAGCGATCGGCCAGTTTGTGGTCCTTCACTTCAAAGTGATATTTGATGCCCATGGTTGGAAGCGGATATAATTTGGGTGGGGTCGCAATCCGAAATGCGACCCCGGTGCTTTAGCTCAGGATGTCGCGGAGGCTGTCTAGATCCATTACCTTGCTGAGGCTTTCTTCCTGCACCACAGAAGCGGCGAGGGCGGCTTTCTCGTGTTGAAGGGAGCGGATCTTTTCTTCCACCGATCCTGCCGTGATGAAGCGGTAGGCGATGACGGGTTTAGTTTGGCCGATGCGGTGAATCCGGTCGATAGCTTGCGCCTCGGCGGCAGGATTCCACCACGGATCGTAGAGGATCGCGTAACTTGCTGCCGTCAGATTGAGGCCGAAGCCGGCCGCTTTTAGCGATAGCAGGAACACCGTCTTGCTCGGATCCTTTTGGAACGTGTCCACCAACTCGGCGCGATTCTCGGTCGAACCCGTGAGGATGAGGTGGCCGATTTCCTTCTCCACCAATCGATCGCGAATGATGTTCAACATCTTCACGAACTGGCTGAACACGAGAACCTGATGGCCTTCTTCGGCGAGCTCTTCGACGCGCTCTAGCAAGGCTTCGAGTTTGGCGCTCGGAATATCAGCGTGAGCTGGATCGATCAGCGCTGGGTGACAACAGATTTGGCGGAGGCGAAGTAGGCTGGCCAGCACGTGGAAACGCACTTTGCCCAGCTCCTTAGCGGTGGCCACACCGAGCAGTTCGGCTCGGGCGCGCTTGAGTTCCGCATCGTAGAGCTCCCGTTGTTCGCCTTCGAGATCGATGATAACATCATCCTCACTGCGCTTCGGCAGGTCGGGCGCGGCCTGTGCCTTGGTGCGACGCAGCAGGAAGTGTTTCACGCGGCGGTGGAGGCGCTGGAGCCCCTCGGGCGTTGCGTCGCCATACTGACGCTTAAAGTTGGCTAGATCGCCCAACAAACCAGGTTGAGCGAAAGCGAACAGGCTCCAGAGATCGGTGAGTCGATTCTCGATCGGCGTGCCGGTGAGCACCACGCGATGACGGGCCGGAAGGGCGCGAGCGGCGAGTGCGACTTGGCTCTTGGGGTTCTTGATGAACTGACCCTCATCGAGCACAACGACATCCCAAGTGATACTGCGGAATCGCTCCGCGTGTCGGCGCAGTTGGGTGTAGTTGACGACCAGAATGTCCGGGTGCTTACGATCGGAATCGAGCCGGCCGGTTTCCGCCGAAAAGATGGTGGTGGTGAGATCGGGGGTGAATCGGGCGGTCTCGGTGACCCAACCGTGGGTCACACTTTTTGGGCAAACGACGAGGGCGCGAAACGGTTCGGCCTTGGGTTTTCCTTTGGTGGAGCCCTTCGCTTTATCCGCGCTCAACTGGAGCATCCAAGCAAGCGCCTGGACGGTTTTACCCAAACCCATGTCATCGGCCAAAATTCCGCCAAATCCTTGTTGGGCGAGGTGCGACAGAAAATGGTATCCGTCCGTTTGATAAGGACGGAGGTTCGCCTTCAGGTTGGGCGGAAGTTTGGGAGGCTCGATCGAGGCGATTTCGGAGGCCCGGTTTTTCAGGCGTTCGACCATGCGCTCGTCGCGCGCCGCCAAGCGATTGGCTTCGAGGGCGAGTTGCAGGGTGTGGAACCGGTGTTTGGCGGGGTCGCCACTCTCGAGCACGTCGGCTACGCCGAGACCGAGACGATCCAGTGCTTCGGTGGTTTCTTCGTCGACCGCCGCTTCGGCGTCAACCCGCCGCCAACCGTGTTTGGGCAAGTGCACCCATTTGCCGCGCGCTTTGAGCAGCAGCTTGATCTCTTCGGTGTTGAGATTGGTGTCTTCGACTTTCAATCCCACGGTGAGGTCGAACCAGTCCTTTTCGGAGTCGGCCGAATCGTCGAGTTGCAGTTCCACGCGGGCGCTCAGTGGCTCGTCCAACAAGCTGGCAATTTCGGGCGAGAGCTCGGTGTGGATGTGCGGGGAGAGTCCGGCGTGCCAGCGCAGAAAGCTGTCGGCGAACTCGTCGTCCACGGGTCGCACCCAAGCGTCAGCCCAGCCATCCCACATCAGACGGAAGCCCGTGAAGCTTTCGCCTGCCTCGCGGGCGCTGCTGAATTCGAACTCCAGCGCGGGTTTACCGACCTCGCGGGGAGGTGGCGCGCCGGTTTTGGTCCATTGCCAACCTACGGCATCGCCGGTCCATTGTTTCTCGCAAGCAGGGTGAGTTGAAACCGCGGTGAGTTGGGCGTGCATCTCGCGCTCTGCGCCGTCGAATCCGGCTGTGAGCCAGCATTTGAGGCGTGGCTTCAGAGCAACGATCTTCAGTTCGGCGGCGATTCCATCTGGCAATCGCAGTCCTACCGCGCGGAGGCGTGGGAGCAGGCGAGCATCACTGAGGGCGGCGATCGGAAGTTGAGGTGCCGGGGAGGGAGGTGGTCCTCGCCACAGTTGATCCTCGAAAAGGTAGAGTGGTTGAGGACGCGACGCGACCAGGATGGCGTCATCGGCGGGCCGGCCGTCGGGTGTGACCACTTGCAGGTCCAATCGATCGCTGGTGTCGGCTGCGACCGTCGCCTCGGGCACCAAGGGATCTGATTCAATGATCAGGGGACGTCCGTCTGGCATGGCCAGGGCGGGTCGAGCCGAGGAGGTGCGCAGCAGTTCAGCTACGGCTTCGGAGGGCAGGGGACGTTTTGCGGTAAGGCCGGTGGGCAGCAAGCGCGCTTCGGCGGCCAGAGCGGCGGCGAGGCTGGCTTGGTCGGGCGGGAGTTTTTCCAGATCGGCCGGACGTAACTTGGTCAAGTCGTTGAACCAACGTTGGGCAGGTGCGCGCCAAGGTTTTTGACCTTTTCGTTGGATTTCGATCAGCCAGTTGCCGGAGTGGTCGAGGCGCAGACGTAGACCTTGGATGTCGGCAAAGAGGGGATGTTGTTGTGATTGGGCGGTCTCCTCGGCCGAAGGCAGCACCCGCAACCAGCGGGCTAGTTCCTTCTCGAGGGCGTGTTCGTCGGCAGAGCTGACGGCTTGGGTGAAGTTGCTCTCGAGGCGGTGTGGAATGGTGCGCGGATCGCGTCGGCCGTCGGGCGCGCCAGTTTCCACTGCCGTGATCCAGCCGTAACCGGAGGCGTAGGCGTGTTTGCAGTCCTGTTTATCGGGGCATGAGCACTGGAAAGTCCATTTGCCGCGGGTGAAGAACCAAGTGAGATTGTAATGAGCGTTGCCGATGACTTCGGCTTTGACCAAGTGGTCGGCCTCGGACCAAACGGAGGCGACGGCGCCACTTTTCAAATAATCCTGGCCTCGATCTTTGGCGCGTTCGCCGAACGCGCCTAATCGTTCAATGAGTGCCTTAATGGCTTCAGGAGTGCGCACGGCGCGCATAGCAGTAGGACGATAACGAGGAGGCATAGGTTAAAGGGTGCCCTGTGGTGCCGATATTGAGACGGCTACTCGGGCGACAACTTCATTGAAGTCGGTCGGAAATGATGATTGTCGAATGTGCAATCCTCCCGCCTGTCAGATATTGACCCTCTCCGCAAGACATTGCGGGTAAACTACGCTTATTAGCGGCCTATCAACTAGCGAAGCTAGCTCTGCTTATGGCTTCAGGGATGAGATGACTCTCGAGAATGTTTCTCTAACCACGGATTCTTTGGCGTCCTGAAACAGTGAAACTTCAAGGTGAGATAGTAGCGGAAGATTGGCCAACCAGTTTGCTGCCAGTTAAAGGGCATGAACCGTTTAAAGCAGCTAATTGGCTCACAATATGGTAAAAACATGAGCCGATTACGGAGTGTAATCGGCTCAACGAAAGGATTGGGCACACCTTCGGTGCACTGAGCCGGCTTAATAAACGTGTTCGTCCAAGAGGTCCAAGAGCTCCCGTTCCGTTACTCGACGTTGCTCCATGGAGTCGCGTTCGCGGAGGGTGAAGGTGTCGCCTTCGCCTTCGATGGTTTCGAAGTCGATGGTCACACACCATGGCGTGCCAATCTCATCCTGGCGGCGGTAGCGGCGGCCGATGGCTCCGGTTTCGTCGTAGAATACGGCGTAGCGGCGTTGCAGCTTTTTGTAGAGTGCTTTGGCACGGGTGGTGAGCTCTTCCTTCTTCTTGAGCAGAGGCAATACGGCCACTTTAACCGGCGCGATTCTCGGCGAGAGGCGCAACACGGTGCGGGTCTCGGTGCGGCCTTTGTCGTCGGTGATTTCTTCTTCGGCGTAGGCGGCGGCAAGCACGGCCAAGAAGATGCGATCTACCCCGACGGCGGGTTCGATGACGTGGGGCACGAACTTCTTTTTCGATTCTTCGTCGAAGATTTCCTGCGGTTTACCGGAGGCTTTGGCGTGTTGGTTGAGGTCGTAATTACCGCGAGCGGCGATACCCCAGAGCTCTTGGACACCGAACGGGTATTTGAACATGATGTCGGTCGTGCCGCGTGAGTAGAACGCGAGTTTGGCCTTTTCATGATCGAAGAGCGATAGGTGCGACACGGGTAGCCCGATCGAGACGAGCCAGTCCCAACACCATTGGATCCACTCCTTGTGGGCGGTTTCCCAATCGGCGTCTTCGTGGATGAAATATTCCATCTCCATCTGCTCGAATTCGCGGGAGCGGAAGATGAAGTTACGGGGGGTGATTTCGTTGCGGAACGATTTGCCGATCTGAGCGATGCCGAAGGGCAGTTTCACGCGGCCGGTGTCGACGACGTTTTTGAAATCAACGAACATGCCCTGAGCGGTTTCGGGGCGCAGGTAGGATTTGGATGAACCGTCGCGCAGCGCGCCGACGTTGGTGTCGAACATCATATTGAAGTCGCGGGGTGGCGTGAGGCTGCCGGGCTCGCCCGTGGCGGGCGAAGGGATGAGCGGAATCTGCTCGGGGGTGGCTTCGGTGAACTCTTGGACGACGACGGGAGCGAGGGTTCCTTGGAGGGCTTGCTTACGCTTTACTTTTTCGGCGGCGGCTTGGAGGTCGGCGGCGGTGTCTTCAGCTTCGAGGGCGGAGACGTAGCCGTGGGTGGTGCCGTCCACGACGACGGCGGCGAAAAAGAGTTGGTCGGCGCGGTAGCGTTGTTTCGACGCTTTGCAGTCGACCAGAGGATCGGTGAACCCACCGACGTGGCCGGATGCTTCCCAGACCTTGGGGTGCATGATGATCGAGGTCTCGATGCCGACGACGTCGTCGCGGCGGCGCACCATGTCGTCCCACCAGCAGTCGCGGATGTTTTTCTTGAGATCGATTCCGAGAGGGCCGTAGTCGAAAAAGCCGTTGTAGCCACCGTAGATTTCGGAGGACTGGAAGACGAAGCCACGGCGTTTCGCGAGTGAAACGATGGCTTCCATGAGTTTGGCTGAGTCGTCGGTCTGGGACATAAGGTCCAACTTTAGCGAAGTCCGAGGACTACGCTCAAGTCGCAAGTATCAAGTTTCAGGGATCAAACGCGGGCGTGGGCTACGCCCGCGAAGTAGCAAGTAACAGGTATCAGGTAACAAGATTTACGGACTGAGAGGCTGGTGGGGCCAGATGGGCGCTGTTTTTGGCCCCGCGTTTATGGAATGAAATTTCACGGGAAAATTGTCTGAACTTTCGGACTATTACGTTGCTGATTTGAGGGTGGGTTTCAGAACGGAGGGCCTACCCTCGCCCCTGTGTCGCCGTGTTTTGGTGACCGCATCCTTTTGGCCTCATGCATCTCGAATACATCACTCTCGGCGCCTACTTCATCCTGTTGATCGTCATCGGCGCGGTCTTTGCCCGCTTCAACAACAACTTGAGCGACTTCGTGCGGGGCGGCGCTCGTGCGACGTGGTGGATGGTGGGCACGAGCATGCTTATGGCGGGCATCAGCGCCTTCACGTTCACCGGTAACGCGTCTGCGATTTACGAGGCAGGACCTTCGGCGATCATCATTTACGGTGCCAATATTTTAGGCTTCATTATGGGAGCCACGTTTCTCGGGCGCTGGTGGCGGCAGAGTCGGGCGCACACATCGGGCGATTTGGTGCGGGCACGTTTCGGGCTCGGGGCGGAGCAAACTTTTGTGGTCACGGGCGTCATCCTGAATCCGTTGCAAGCGGCGATTCAGTTGTGGGCGCTCGCGGTTTTTGTGAGCGCCGTATTCGGCATTCCGGTGATCTGGATGATTATCGTCATCGGTCTGATCACGCTGGCCTATTCAACCACCGGCGGCATGTGGGGCGTGATGGCGACCGATGTGATCCAAGGTGTGATCATGTATGGCATGACGATGGTGATGGGCGTGCTGTGCATCATGGATGTCGGCGGCGTCGGCGCGTTTATCGAGAATTACCAAGAGATGGTGGCCGAAGGCAGTTTCACTTTCGTGAAAGAAGAAGGGCAGTTCGCGAACGACCGCTACACCGGGCTCTGGATACTCATGGCGTTCATCATGCAGATCCTGTCCCAAATCCATCTCGGTGCAGCCAACAAGTTTCTCGCTGCCAAGGACGGCAACACTGCGTCCAAAGCCAGTTGGTTTTGCATGGGGTTGATGGCACTGGGCGTGGCGGTGTGGTTTATCCCGCCGATGGTCGCGCGCTTCCTCTACGCCGATGAAGTCATGGCCATGGCGGTGGGCGATCCAGCGACGACATCCTATGCGGTGGTCGCCAAACACGTCCTGCCCAATGGCCTTCTCGGCGTCATGATCGCCGCGATGTTCTCCGCCACGATGAGTAGTATGGACTGGGGGCTGAATACCACGACCGGCATTCTGGTGAATAACTTCATTCTGCCGATCCGTCGTTGGAGAGGTAAAGCGAAGCTCTCTGATCTGTTCCAGCTTCGCCTCTGCCGCTCGATCACGGTGGCGCTTGGATTCTTGATCATCGCGATGTCCATCGGACTCTCCAATCAGAGCCGGTTCGCGATGTTTGATTCCTATATGGTTTTGTCGTCGGTGTTGGCCGTTCCGCTAACCCTGCCGCTGGTGGTCGGAATCTTCATCCGCAAGATGCCGGGTTGGTATTATTTTGTGATGCTCGGTGGCGGTATGGCGCTGTCGATTTACACGGTGATAGATGAGAGATTAAACGCCAATGTCTGGAACCTGCAGGAGCGCAGCTTCGTGGTCGTCTTGGGTGCCTTGGTAGCTCTCATGATCGCCTGGCCCTGGCGTCACAAACGCAGTAACGAAGACCTCGAGCGCGAGACTGAACTCTGGAAACGAACCCAAACGCCCATCGATTTTGAGAAAGAGGTGGGAGGTTCGCTCGATGGCGCGCAGGCGCGCATCACGGGCAATCTTATCTTGATAACCGCCGGCTTGCTCGCGGCATTTCTACTCGTGCCCAACACGCTCGGTGACCGCTTGGTAATCCTGTGCTTGGTGGCCTTCGTGGCCGCGTGCGGCAGTTGGCTGCGCTTTGTCGAAGGCCGTAAAGACTAGTGCACCGGATTTGGAATTGAGGGTAGGGCGCTTTCGCCGAAAGCGCCGTCACGAACTTGTCGGAAAACCTTACTCCGCACGAAAAGGATGAAACCGGCAGGCTCGACGATCCCGCCCTACCTTTGCCTCCGTGAGGTGGATTCCCGTTGCAGCTCAACGTGGGGTATTTGATAACCGCCGTGTGTTTATCGCATGATGAAGGAATCGTTCTCACCGCAAGAATTCGCCCGACTCCTCGAGTTGGTGCATCTCGGTATGCGCACGGTGATGTCACGCCAAGGCGGCGAATCACCCTACCTCGAGCGTTATGCGGGGATCGAACAGAAGATCCTCTCGATGGCCGGCAAGTATGGCTGCAGCGACAAGGTCGATGTGGGCGGAACGGGGAAGCTTATTCCCTCAGCCAAAACCGATGAGGACAAGGAGCTGCGAAAGATGGTGGGTGAGGCCGATAACGATTTGTTCTGGCACGAGTTGGTCGCGCGATTGGGCGACCGTGACTTAGGCGTCGAACAAACGACTGCGGCATTGGTTGGCAAGCCCGGCCCTCCCATCAATGCCGATGTGCGCCTCAAGGAAATTGAGGAGACGTATTGGGCGGAATTTGAGAAGCACGATCTCGCTCGAGTTCTCGTGCTGCGAGCGGCTCAAGGTTGAATAGAATAAAACTCATAACCCATTTTTCTGAAATATTATAAAATGAAGTTTAACCAATATGGTTAAACTTACTTCGAAGATCGAGTGGGGTGAAGTCGAAGGGAGAAGGATTGGGTTGAAGGGGGAAGTTGGCCTGCCGGGAGAGGAATGGACGGCTCTTCCTTGACTACTAATCCGTTTTTCCTGCCGGTCTGGTTTGATCTGGGCGCGGTTGGGTTACTATCGATGTCGGGTGCGATCGTCGCCATGAAACGCGGTTACGATGTGGTGGCCGTAGTCGCTTTGTCTCTGATCACGGGTGTGGGTGGCAGCCTGATCCGGGAGGGCATTTTTATTCAGCAGGACCCTCCGGCTGCGACGACGGATCCGCGTTATATTCAGATTGCCCTAATGGGTGCGCTTATCGGCGGATTGTTGGGTGATCGGATACATTACTTTCGACGCATGATCGCCGGCGTGGATGCGTTGGCGTTGGGGGCCTTCTCGGTATTTGGCGTGCAGAAGTCACTGGGCGCTGGGCTGTCCGTGCCTGTAGCGATGCTCGTGGGTGTCATCAATGCGGCGGGTGGCGGTTTGTTGCGTGACGTGATCACGAATGAGGAGCCTCTGGTGTTTCGCCCGGGACAGTTTTACGTGTTGGTCGCTTTGACGGCGGCGACCCTGTTTGTCGTGCTGACGGTGCAGCTAGGGTTGGCTCCGATGACGTCGGCCCGGATCGTGATCGGCGCGACATGTGTCTTTCGGGTGTTAACGATTCTTTTCAATTGGAAGACCGCGCCGATGGCGCCGCCACCCAATGCTCCGTCTGCCAGGTAGGGTATAGTCCCTGTAGAAAACAGTTTGCCCTAGAATCTGATCGGTGACGAAGTTAAGGCTCGGTCCTGCTTAGAACCTTTTACCCCGCCTTGCTACTATGAGTGATCTCTTACTGACGAATTTGGAATCGGTGCCCGGGCGCCTTATCGCTGAGCACTATGGGCTGGTCTCGGGGAATACGGTTCGAGCCAAAAACGTGGGCCGCGATATCGCAGCCAGTTTTAAGAATTTGGTGGGCGGCGAGCTGAAGGGTTACACCGAGTTGCTCTCCGAAGCGCGGCAACAGGCGACGGATCGGATGGTCGAACAAGCGCGTGCGTTAGGGGCCAATGCCGTGATCAACGTGCGATTTTCGACTTCATCGGTGGCGCAAGGAGCGGCGGAACTTTATGTTTACGGCTCAGCCGTGCGAGTGGAGTAACCCCGAGTAATCGGTCGCACCATGGATCCTTCACAATCAGAGAATACTGAGCTAATTATTATGCTCATCCTTTACGCCCTGCCGGTGGTGGCATTGGTGGTGTTTGGCTCGATCGGGGGGATGGCAGAGCGCCGACATTTTGCCTCGATTCGATTGCGCGAACAAACAGGGCCGCAGATTCCAATGGTGGCGGTGCGGAAGTGTGATCCGAATCGAGCCGTAGCGGAGTCCCGTTTGGTGACGGGATCGGTCGTGGTTTCCCTCGACTACTTCAAACGGTTTTTGGCGTCATTGCGGAATATCTTCGGCGGGCGCGTGCGCTCTTACGAAACGTTGATGGACCGGGCGCGACGAGAGGCGACGCTGCGACTGAAGGAACAGTGCTTGGGAGCGGATATCATCATGAATTTCCGAATCGAGACTTCGGCCCTCGCCAACACGAGAGGCAAGAAGGGCGCTGGCGGAGTGGAGGTATTGGCCTACGGCACGATGGTGCGTTACCTGCCGATGGAGGCGACGCCTCCACCGTTGGGGTGATCGGGCCGAAGGTAGCGACGCGATGAAATTTGTGCAGAGGGATTTGGGCGAAGCGGCGGAGGCGAGCTCGGGTGGTGGCGGAAAGGGGATGACCCGCGAGATCCTGACTCTGTCGGGCGCGATGTTGGCACTCTTGATTGTGGTGTATTTCGGGGTCGGATTTTTGGTCGAGTGGACCTTGCCGTGGGTCTCAGTGGAGCGGGAGCAGCGGTGGTTTGGCGGTATGTATGCCAACGATGATATGGGAATCGTGGTGGAGGAGAACGGGGGGAGATTGGAAGATGCCCGGAGGGTCTTGGATAAACTGTTAGCGGTGGAAGAGGCTCCGCCAATTTCGTTTCAGTTGATATTGCTGGAGGATTCCGATCCTAACGCCTTTGCGATCCCAGGTGGGCGAATTGCGATCACCACGGGATTGTTGGAGGTAATAGAGGACAACGAAATCGCCTTGGCTTTTGTGCTCGGGCATGAGCTGGGCCACTTCATGCAGCGCGATCATTTGCGAGGGTTGGGGCGTTCGATTGGCCGGGGGCTGATTTGGGCTTTAATTTTTGGAGGAAGCGGAGGAATTGACCTCATTTCCGAGCGGACCAATCAGTTGCTCGATCTGGGCCATTCCCGAGAACAAGAAAGTGGGGCCGATCGGGAGGGTTTTTTGTTGGTTATGCAGAGCTATGGCACCGCAGAAGGAAGCGAACGGCTGTTCGAATGGTTGGCCGAACAAAGCAATCAACCCAGATGGTTGTCGGTGCTGGAATCGCATCCGCCACCTGCCGACCGAGTCGAAAAGCTGCGGGGTTGGGCGATGGAATTTGAATCTCGAAACGAGTGAGTTGTGGACCGCGTTGGCGCCGGTGGTGAATGGGGTGGACGCACGACGAATAAAAATCGGCCGGCACCTTGGGGATGCCGACCGATCGTTTTCTCCTTTTAGATAACCTAACTGACCCGCGGGTGATGCGGGGGATTGCTGGGCTTGACCTCTGCGGTCGTTGGCGTCGCTTCGAATTCAGGTTCGAGCGCCCGCGCGACCTAACGGTCGAGGCGGCACCAAAGGTTTCGGATGAAGTTCATGCTGTTTTATTTTGTTCAATTTTGATGAGGGTTTTTTAGGCGATTAGGGCATCCCACAGGGAGAGCATCTCAAGGTCGTCGCGCAGACGATTTTCACCGGCGGTGCGCAACTGGCGGGCCCGTTCCCGGGAAACCCCGAGCTCGGCGCCGATGGTGTCGAGGGTGGCTTCCTCGATGTGGTAACGCTTCACCGCGTGAGCCTGCCGATCCGGCAGCCGATCGAGCGCGCCGAACAACTTGGCGAGCAAGTCGCCTTGTTCGGCTTGGCGAGCTGGATTGGGCGAGGACGGATCCGCGAGATTTTCGTCGAGGACCGGAGTGCCTGCTGCCTCGGCCGCGAGGTCGGACTGGGCGACGCGAACTTCGGCAGTGGAATAATCAAGCGCTTCGGCAATCTCGACGGTTAAGGGGGAACGGCCCAACTCATGGGTGAGCTCGTGCTCGATCTTCGAGACCGCCCGAACCCGTTCCCGCCTACGACGGGCGAGTGGGTCCATACGTCTGAGTTCATCGAGCATAGCGCCCCGAACCCGCACGAAGCAGAAAGCACGGGCGTCGTTGGTGGGGCCGTCGAATCGCAGGGTCGCGTTGACCAGAGCTTCACGACCAGCCGAGGCGAGATCATCGCGGTCAACGTGAGCCGGAAGTCTGGGGGCGATTCCCGCAAGCGCCCGATCAACCAAGTCGAGGAGATCGACGGGGTTGGGCGCTGGGAAGGGTGGGCAGAGGGTGTTTGGTGCTATCATGGCGAAACGCCCGCCGGGGGTTAGATTTACTCAGTCCCAGGGGGACCTCGTCCGGAGGTGGGTTTCGCGGGCAAAAAAATCCCACTTCCGGTTGGGAAGTGGGCGGCGTAATCGAAATGAAAATCGTTTACTTAGTATACACCACTTCCCGGGTTAGAACGGCCGTGCTTGGTTGCATCGACGCCAACGAGAACTACTCGCCAGTCGCGTCGAATAAGACCAACACGGCCCACCACAGATTTAACCATGGTCATCGAGCATAGCTTGGCCGCATGGGCGGACGCTGCATAAGCTTGGAAGGTGGTGGTCATCGGATTAGGTGGGGGAGGGTGAAAACTATAACGAGTTTGGAGGGGATACGGTCTGTCTCTTATACACATCTGACGCTGCCGACGACTCCTTACGTGTA
>OJCR01000105.1_pt1 | contig 41764 bp, 68 predicted proteins | sample 1591611 | NCBI WGS metagenome assembly OJCR01 (sample SAMN05416815, study PRJEB24817) | seawater metagenome | isolation source: Sea water | place: Canada:Atlantic | collected 2013-07
TACACGTAAGGAGTCGTCGGCAGCGTCAGATGTGTATAAGAGACAGCTACTATTGTGATCTTGCTAAAGTACTTGGTATAGTGTATACTTTATATCATAGCAAGCACGGGACGAACTTAGAATTTGAAGTACATGTGTATGTTGATTCAAACACAGGGTATCAATATTGTATAGCCCATTTGGATCAAGGAAAATATGTACTTAATTTGATCGACAATCAGGTATTAAATAAAACTGATATTGCAGAAACATTAACACTAGAACGTTGCTATGAGGCAATTGAACTAAAACTAGAACAATAATGACGGGGCACGAATGACAAAGATTCAAGTAATCAAGAGAGATGGAATCAAAGAAGAACTAGACATAGAAAAAATGCACAAGGTTGTTATGTGGGCAACTGAAGGTATTACTGGTGTAAGTGCCAGTGAAGTAGAACTAAAAAGCCACATCCAATTTTATACTGGGATCAAAACAGTAGACATACAAGAAACACTTATTAAAAGTGCCGCTGACTTGATCTCAGAAGAAGCTCCAAACTATCAGTATGTTGCTGGCAGACTAATTAACTATCATCTACGTAAACAAGTGTACGGGGACTATGCACCTTGGCCATTGTTAAAACTGGTAGAACACAATGTCGAAAGTGGTTTTTACGATCGCGGCTTATTAGAAGCATACGATACAGATGAGTGGGAGAAATTAGATAGTTATATTAAACATGATCGTGATGAAACATTCACCTATGTTGCTATGGAACAATGGCGTGGCAAGTATCTTGTACAAAATCGTGTTACTGGTGAGATGTTTGAAACACCACAAATGGCTTACATGTTAATAGCCGCGACACTATTCCAAGACTACCCTAAGGACATTAGACTCAAATGGGTACGTGATTACTATGACGCAATCAGTAATTTTGATGTAAGTTTGCCTACACCAGTTATGGCAGGTGTACGCACACCACAAAAACAGTTTAGCAGTTGTGTGCTAATTGAAACAGACGACAGTTTAGACAGTATTAATGCAACAGCCGCAAGTATTGTTAAGTACGTGTCACAAAAAGCAGGCATTGGCATTGGTGCAGGACGTATACGTGCATTAGGCGCACCTATACGCAAAGGAGATGCTTTTCACACAGGTGTAACTCCTTTTTACAAGTTATTCCAATCTGCTACACGTAGTTGTAGTCAGGGCGGTGTAAGAAATGGTGCCGCAACACTTTACTATCCAATATGGCACTATGAAATCGAAGACCTCTTGGTTCTTAAAAACAACAAAGGCACGGAGGATAATCGTGTGCGTCAAATGGACTATGGCGTACAATTTAATAAGTTAATGTATGAAAGACTAATCACAAATGGAGACATCACTGTGTTTAGTCCGCATGATGTACCAGAGATGTATGAGGCGTTCTTCAATGATCAAGACAAATTCAAAGAGCTATACGAGAGAGCAGAACGCAATACTAAACTGAGGAAGAAGACCTACAAGGCAGCAGATCTGTTTAGTAGGTTTATGCAGGAACGCAAAGACACTGGAAGAATTTATTTACAGAACGTGGATCATGCTAATACGCACTCACCGTTCGATGAAAAGATCGCGCCTGTGAAGATGAGTAACCTTTGCGCAGAAATAGATTTACCAACTGTACCATTGAAAGATGTCAATGACGAGGATGGTAGGATCGCCCTGTGTACTTTATCAGCGATCAATTGGGGCAATGTAAAAAGCCCACATGACTTTGAGAAAATGTGCAAGTTGGCAGTACGCGGCCTAGATGCACTGTTGAGTTACCAAGGTTATCCAATTAAAGCCGCACGTAAAGCAACAGAAGAGTTTAGACCGTTAGGTATAGGCATCATTAACTTTGCTTATTTCTTGGCTAAGAATGATGTAAGTTACAGTGATCCAGCGGCATTGCCACTGGTAGATGAGTACGCAGAAGCCTGGTCTTACTATTTGATCAAGGCTTCTGCAGACTTAGCAGAAGAACAAGGTGCATGCACTAGATGGAACGATTTGAAATCTGCGCAAGGTCGGTTACCCATTGATACGTATAAGCAGGATGTTGATGAGCTGGTCAAACATCAAGAGCGTATGCCATGGAATGATCTGCGAGAACAGATAAAACGGACTGGTCAACGCAATGCAACACTGATGGCACTAATGCCTGCAGAGACAAGTGCGCAGATCAGTAACGCTACTAATGGTATTGAACCACCACGTAGTTTTGTAAGCATTAAAGGGTCAAAACATGGCCAATTGAAGCAGGTTGTGCCTGAATATAGGCGGTTAAAGAACCGTTATGAACTACTGTGGGATCAGACTACCCCAGAAGGTTATATTAAGTTATGCAGTGTATTACAAAAGTATATTGACCAGGGTATTAGTGTAAATACATCTTACAATCCGCAACACTATGAGGATGAAAAGATTCCAATGTCGTCAATGTTGCAACACTTGTTGATGTGTTACAAATATGGATTGAAGCAGTTATATTACTTTAACACATATGATGGCCAAGGTGAGTACTTAGTAGAAGCATCGGGTGAAGCAAAACAGCAAGAACTTGAGATATTAGATGATCAAGAAGATTGCGAAAGTTGTGTAATTTAAGAGAGAAAACATGAGCGTATTCAATACTAAAAATAATAAAGATCATACCAAGTCACTTGCGTTCCTAGACGAAGCAGGTACTCCGGCAATACAGAGATTTGACACACTGAAATATCGTCAATTTGACAAGTTGACAGACAAGCAGTTGGGTTTCTTTTGGAGACCTGAAGAAGTTGATGTCATGCGTGATGCAAAAGACTTTAAAGAACTTACTGAGTATGAAAAGCATATCTTCACTAGCAATCTTAAAAGACAGATACTATTGGACAGTGTACAAGGACGCTCACCTAATCTAGCATTTTTGCCTATCGCCACCATCCCAGAGTTGGAAACTTGGATTGAGACCTGGGCATTTAATGAAACAATACACAGTCGTAGTTATACACATATTATTCGTAATGTGTACAGCGATCCAAGCACTGTGTTTGATGGACTACGTGATATCAAAGAGATAGTCGATTGCGCCAAAGACATCAGTCACTACTATGATAACTTGATTGAAGCTGTGCAGTATTATAATCTACTTGGCGTAGGTAAACACAAGATCAACGGAAAAGAAGTTGTAGTTGACCGTTATGAACTAAAACGTAAACTATGGTTATGCTTGAACAGTGTGAATGCACTAGAAGGTATACGTTTTTATGTATCGTTTGCTTGCAGTTGGGCATTCGCTGAACTTAAGAAGATGGAAGGCAATGCTAAAATTATTAAACTGATTGCACGTGACGAAAATGTCCACCTGGGCAGTACACAAACACTGCTTAAAATATTGCCGCAAGACGACAAAGATTTTGTCAAACTACGCGAAGAGACCAAAGAAGAATGTGAAAAGATGTTCCTTAATGCCGCCAAGCAGGAAAAAGACTGGGCAGAGTATTTGTTCAAGGACGGTAGCATGATTGGACTAAACACAGAACTACTATGCCAGTATATTGATTGGTTAACCTGTAAGCGTATGACAGCAGTAGGACTTAGTTGTGGTATTAAAACAGGTAGTAATCCGTTGCCGTGGACACAAAAGTGGATTGCGGGTGCAGAAGTACAGGTAGCGCCACAAGAAACAGAAATTAGCAGTTACGTTATTGGCGGAACCAAACAAGACGTAGACTCGGACACGTTTAGCGGATTCACCTTGTAATGAATTTTGATTTTAGTAAAATAGCTGGCTATTTGATTCCTGTACTCCTGAGTCTTATAGTGTGGCTGTTTACAACCATTAACGAGCAGGAAGAAAAACTAGCAATACTAGAATACAAGATGATGCTGTTGGTCACGCCAGATGGCAAAATTGTACCCAGTGGCGGCAGTGCTAGAGTCAAAGCAGAGATTAACAAAGAAATACATCTACTAGATAAAAGAGTTACAATACTAGAAACAAAAGAGAACAAATGATAACAGTATATTCAAAAAATAACTGTCCTTATTGCACAAGGGCTAAAGCACTACTAGAGACCAATGGTATAAAGTACACCGAAGTAAACATTGAACAAGATGCAGATGCAAGGAAACGTATAGTTGACGCTGGTTTGCGTACAGTACCTCAGATTTATATCAATGAACAATTGCTACCCGGAGGATATAATGGGTTAGCAAGTCAAACAACTGAATTTTTCGATACTCTAAAGGAGGGTTAACATGTTAGTACAAAATAGTAACTGGGAAGGACAGATCTGCGCAATAAAACTAATCACCGGCGAAGAGATAGTTGCAAAAGTTGCAAGTGAAACAACAGATCACTACAATGTTGAGAGAGCATGTAATGTGGTGCCTGGGCAACAAGGTGTGGGATTAATCCAAGCACTGTTTACAGCAGATCCACAAACCAATGCGTCTATTCAAAAAAATCATGTTGTTATGATTGCTGAGTGTATTGACCAGATCAAAACACACTACATCAAGACCACAACTGGGTTAGAAATAGTTAAGTCTTAACTAACCGCCAGCAAACACAGTAGGTGAGCCAGTGATCATAGCACCAGCGACATCAGCACTGTCACCTATTCTACCTACTCCGATACCATTGAGGAAAACACTACCTGACCCAGCATTTAAAAATGCCACGTGAGGTACACATACATCTCCACTGGGTATTAGATGGGATACTGTTGGAGCACCAACTACTATAATGTCAATACCGTTAGCATGAACAGTGCCGTCGTTGTTTGGCGAAGCAATGGTTGTTGTGGTATCACAGCCATGTCCGGTTGTTAGTGTATCACCTACTCTACATATTGCTGGCATAATATGTATTTATACCAAAAAATTTGATTATACCCCACTATTATAGTATAATAGCAGTTGTTAACTAATACCTAGTACGCTTTTAAATATTGGATGCGGTAAGATAGGAGAAAAACATGAAGCAAGATCTAACCAAATGGTCAAGATTAGTAACATTTTTTCTAGGAACGTGGCTGGTAGTATATGCAATTATTGCAGTCACTAGTAATGTTAAAGCGCCAGCAAAACAAGCAGTGGGCGCAGAAACTATCGAAATTATTAACACAGCAGTAAAGCAGTCGCCTGTTGACATGAGACAGGTCAGGCGTGAATTGGATTGTCTTGCCAGGAACATTTACTGGGAAGCCCGTAGCGAGCCATACCATGGTATGGTTGCTGTAGCACAGGTTACTCTCAACAGAGTAGCGCACAACAATTTTCCTGATGATATATGTGATGTGGTATATCAAGGCCCAACCAGAGCATCCTGGAAAGACAAAAGTGTTTACTATCCTGTAAAACATCGTTGCCAATTCAGTTGGTATTGCGATGGTAAATCAGATCGCATTCCGTCAGTTAATCAAACTATCTTTGACCGTTGCTATGAAGTAGCCAGACAGGTATTAATTGAAGGCAAAAGATTACCTGACTTAAAACACGCAGTATTCTATCATGCAGATTATGTTAGCCCTGGGTGGCGTTATCCTAAGTTAGCAAAAATCGGCACACACATATTTTACGGTGACAGAAAAAATCAAAACTAAACTTCTGACATAGTAGTCAAATAAATACTTGTGGAGGTTTATTATGTCAAAGATTTTATTTTTCCTATTGTTGATTCCTACTTTGGTATTGTTAGCAGTAATACCATCAGCATTTTCAGAAGATCTTCATCAGATGAACGAAAATGATCTGGCACTGGATATCAGCAATGCAGACACAGTACAAAATGGTCGAGAGTGGTACGACAGACGTTGTTCTTTCTGTCATGGTGGCCAAGGCAAAGGTGGCAAAGGTCCTTGCTTAACATGTGGCAAGTTTACATACAGTGCAAATACCAACATGGGTATATTCACAACCATTAGTGTGGGCATTACTAATCAGAGTTTAGGCGGCACAATGGGTGCATTTGGTACAACCATTGACGGTATGGATATAGTTGCTATTGTAACTTACTTACGGTCAGAAGAAAGACGCAGAATTGAGTCTGGTGAAATTAAAGATCCATACATTGTGCAAGAACAGATGGTCTTCCCGGAATAAAGGATAGTAAAATGAGCAAGCCTATTGCAGATGATTTTGAAGTAATTGAAGCGCAAGAAGAGCAAGACATAGGTGCAGAAGACTATGGCTTTGTGTTTGATTCAGACGGCAACTTGAAGTATGCCTTTGTCCCAGAAGCAATTTTTGACAATAATCCGCCAAAAATTATCAAAAAGATTATGAAACTATTGGATGTTACTGACATAGAACAGTTCAATAACGAGATCACAATCCACTAAAAAACCGCCTATTTCGGTCCAAACCAGTCTAAATATGACTTAAAAAAGTCCTTGTAAACCAACGACTTATAGTTTTGGTTGACCATCTGCCCAAAATCGTCTATAATACTACGTATACTAACTAATAAGGAGTTAAACAAAATGACACAGACACAACAAAAAACATTCATAAATTACTGTTACGAGTTTTACGGTATCGGTGGTATTTACGATTTGGGTGTTACCATGCAGGACGTTGCAGATGCGGTTGCATTATACAAAGTTAAATGTAATCGTTACCCAGAAATGTGGGGCGATGGAGACAGCGTAGACCGTGAAAGAGTTCGTGATATTTTGGTTGTGTTATTTCATAATAAGGAGGTTGTATAATATGTCTTACAAATCATCAGTAACAATGGCAGAACTTAAAGAGGCGCAAGCCATATACAAAAAACTACAACTTCTTCAGAAAGAAAATGCTGAACGTATTGAGAAACTAGAGCAACTCTTTGAAGACTTGGACACTGGTGCAGTAGCAATTAAGGTTCCAGTTACCCCTCAAGTCCCTGCACTGAATGGTATGACCCCATTGGGCTTATCACCCAGCTTGAGATAAAATGATTGACCTTTTGTCCAAAAGAGTCTATAATACAACGTATATTAACTAAAAAAGAGAGCTAAAATGAATACATATCAAATTTACCAAGTATCTTCTGAAAGCGATCTAATGCAGGACGTTTTCTTTTACGATGAGGACAGCACTATCTACAACATGCCAGATGCTGAAGCGGCATTTACAGCAGGCGAATACAAATACGTAGGCAGTGTCGAAGCCAGAGACTTAACAGATATAAGTTACATAGGTAACTTAGGTGGCATGCCCCAAGGTGCTCGAAGTTTGTCAGTAGGTGATATTATCAAAACACCAACTGGAGAAACAATGATTGTTGCACCGTTTGGATTTGATGAATTATTCACACAGGAGGTAGCGTAATGACAGACGCAATTGAAATGGTATTATTATTAGAATCTATTAAGTATGACATTGTTGGCAAGATGTCATCAATGAAAGACGAAGTTGCACTGGTAAACAAACTGGATAGCAATATTGAAGAACTGCGACGTGAGGTTTCTAGAATGCAAAATCACTTTGATTCACAACTAACTTATTAAGGAGACGTTATGTTTATAACACGATCACAAGTAGCAATAGATGCAGCCGGTGGAGATCAGTATTTGATGATACACATGGCCTCACAACGAACAAGAGAAATACTACAAGGCTCTGACCCTAAAATAACTCCATTGGATGAGGAAAAAGCAGGAAGCACTGCTATTAGAGAAATAGAAGCAGGTTTGTATACTATTGAGGACTATGAGAATAGGAGCATGTAATGTGGGAACTAGTGATTCCAATGACAGGTTTTAGTTGTTGTTACAATAGTTACGAACAAGCGATGGCTGTAGCGGGTAGCTTTCCTACTTGCCAACGTTATGTTTACTGCAACGGCCGTTTAGTAGCGCATCTCGGTATTGGTAACATAAGATATTAAATTTAATCAACAAGGAGTTTGATATGTTTGAAATAAAACAATTTGTGTTTGAACTTAACAAGATCAATTTTTCTATCTACCCCGGTATGTCCGATCAAGAAAGGGACATGCTTAAAGAAGAAATTGCCAGACTGATTAACAAGTACAATCTAGCAATCCAAGATTATGAGGATTGGGGCGATCGTGAAGCCCTAAGGTTTGTAGGCTAAGTATTATTATGGAACTACACGAAGAAGACTTGGAACAACTGGTTGCACAGATTGCAAAAGGTGAAAAAGACGTTACCCAACTCCAAGAAGGAGAGCTGGATCAACTGATGGACTTTCTACATGAACGTGCAGAAGAACTAATTGGCACCGAGGAAGACGAAGTTGCTCAGCAATTATTGCAGATGCTAGATTTAATTGGTCATGTGATTGATGACCGTATTGAAGCAGAGGATAATGAAAAGTTTACTGATGCTATTCAGGCCAGTATTAAAAGAGGCAATTTTTACTTCGAATTAGGCACTTTTATAGTGCATTAACTAAATATGCCAAAATCAGTTAAACTGCCATATTACTTACTCTTCATACCTTTAAATATTCTACAGCCACAGAAAACACGTGGTTTTTAATTATGGAGAAATAAATATGGAAATGTTAGCCACCATTAAAAAGTGGGCAAGTGAATTAGCAGACGTTGTTGTGTCAGTATTGGCATTGAGCATTGTTCTCGAACTTCTTATGAAGGGGTCAGCTATTCCTTTCCTACCAACACCTAGCGTTATTGGTAACGTGACAGATGTTGTAAACACATTGGGTGGTCAAGGCTTAGTAGGCTTGGTAGCTATTTGGGTCTTGTATCATGTTTGGAAAGCCAAGTAATTTTGGTTTAACAAATTGTTAAGATTAATAAACCCGCTCCGGCGGGTTTATTTTTGACTAAATATTAGTATGAGAATAACAGACATTATCCGCACCGTATTAGACATAGTCGACCAAGCAGAACAGCCTGCACAAGAACCTATGGTTGCTATCGCTGTCAGTGAGCCAGACCAAGAGACTATGGACATGCAAGCATTGGCAGGCATATTAAACGTGGATGGTGATGGTGATGGCACATGTGATATATGCGGACGCAATCTATGTGGGTGCAACGAGTCAGGTTATGCTAACGAGCCCAACGAGATGATTGCTCCTATACAAGCCGCTTTTCCTTCAGGTACAGACCTAAATAGAGAAAAGAAACAGAATCCCGTAGGCGGCTTTACTGGTGACAATCCGATGGCAAGGAAATAACACATGGCCAATATCACTATCACAGTAAAAGGTCTAACCGGTAGACAATTAGACATAACACTAGACGACGGTACACAGTTGGATGCTGTGCCTGCATTGATTAGAGCACAGGAAGAAGAAAGTGCAGATTTAACTGATGCAATGTACGGTGATATCTTTCTAAGCACTAACCCTAATATCAACATTACCAACGATGGTACTGATACATTAGCAACTCTTGGCCTTGGCACAGGTACGTTCTTGATATGCAAGGCTGCTGTAGGCGGAACATTAGAAGCCCGTCAAATACAAAAACTAGAAATTGCATCTGCTAAGAAAGAATTCTTAGGTGCCCCTTTTACTTACGACAGAACCGAACTACCTACAAGATATGTCGGCAACAATGTAGTTGACAATGCCAACTCAGGTGGATTGTTGTTGGGCAGGCCCTGGGCAGAATAATAGCTAACCTAAGATTAATTGACAAAAAATTCAGTTGACTAACATCTCTGTCCGCTGTATAATTAGTCAATTACCCAATAAATACACACTATGTTCTTAGCTCTCCTTATATTTGTCACAGCAATATCTATTTCTGCAATCGCGGCATGGTACAGTATTGCTGGCTTGATCGCAGTGTTCAGTGCCGCAGTTATGCCTGTTATTATCATGGGCGGAGCACTAGAAACTGGTAAGATTGTTGCCACAGTGTGGCTACACCAGAATTGGCATCGTGCGCCAAGAATGTTCAAATGGTATTTGATACCAGCAATTGCAGTATTGATGTTTATCACATCAATGGGTATTTTTGGCTTCTTGAGTAAAGCACACATTGAACAAACATCAATGAGTGAAGAACAGGTAGCACAGATCAAGTCACTTGAAAGCAAGATGGTTAGATCAGAAGCCAAGATAGTTCGTTGGACAGGGGAGTTAGATAGATTAAGCAAAGGTGAAGATGTGCGTGTTGACAACTTAGTCGACCGCGATAATGATGCGCTTAAAGAAATACGTGAGCAGATCAATAAAGAAAAAGCCAATGCTCGTGCTGATGCACAAAAGGCAATTGCATTACAAAACGATAGACTAGCACAGGCCGCAGAACGTAAAACACAAGACATTGCCGCGGCACAAACACGCAAACAGCAGGACATAGCGGCCGCACAAGAACGTTATAAAAATTCATTCGGCAAAGGTAAACTAGACGAGGCAGTAACACTAGCACAACAAACCGAGCTAGAAGCAACAGAAACTGCTAAACGAAATGAACTTAGTGTTGCCAGTGCCGCACAACGTGAAATCAAAAGCATTAACGCAACCTTAGTCGAACGCCTTGCTGGCATTGACACAAAGTATACACCAGAACTGTCATCAGTAAATGATAGGATACAACAACTACGCAATCAAGCAAATACCAAAACAGATGACATTGACGGTAGGATGGAAGAGCTTGAACAGTTTGTAGATCAAGAACAAAAAGAAATTGACCAAATACGTGAAGAAGTTTTTGTGTTTGAAAAAGAATACAGAAAACTAGAAGCAGAAGTAGGACCAATCAAGTATATAGCGGCATTTATATATGATCAAAGTCCAGACCAAAATCTACTAGAAAAGGCAGTACGTTGGGTTATTGTGTTGTTGGTCGTTGTGTTTGACCCACTAGCACTTACACTTATACTTGCTAGTACCAAACAGTTTGAATGGGCTCGCAACAATAAAAAACACGGTGCTGATACTGTGATAGTAAAAGAAGTATATGTAGAACCAGTTTTAAAGACAGATGCTCCAGAAGATGTTACTGAGCTAGAGCGTAACGTAGACGACAAACTAAGGAAAAAGAATGGCTAAACCACAAGAAGAAATTGATCTAATCTGGGCAAAGTACAAGACAGCCCTATCACAACTAGACGAAGCTTTAGACGAGAATGAAGCACTACAAAGTGAACTTGATCTCGACTTTACAATGCCAGCAGACATTGCTGACCTTGAGGCTAAAATAGAAGCAAGACTAGGAACTAATGCCTAACGACTACCAGGAGTCAGTAAACCAACTCTGGGACAAATACAGAACAGCACTACAAAGACTTGATTGGGCACTTGATCAATTAGACAAGCAACAACCCCAACAGGTCGTTGCGAGTAATCAAGAAGTTTCAATTGACGATTTCGTGATCGGCGAGGAGGAAGCAACAGATCCTAACATTGCTGTGAAGCGTGGGTTGGATGAAGTAGTTAAGTACCAAAAAAAGAACTACAACATGGAGGCATTCAAAGCATTACATCCAACACTTCCTATTTACAGTGTCAAGGTAAGAGCAGATAATGATACTGTAGTGAACACAGCCGAGTGTGGATTTGGAAACCAGTTTCCGATTAGACCAAACAAAGGTGATATGTACATTAGGACAGATTTCTTACCAAATAAATTGTACAAATGGAACAATAAGAAGTGGATAGAGCTTGACAAATCAACGACAGACAGTTATACTTACAACGAGGCGTACATACAGCATCTGATTACTAAACTGCAAACAGGTGAATATACTGCCGACGATTTAAGCGAAGCTGAACTAGAACAGATCAACCAGATAGTAGGTAAAGATGGATTACAGTAATTTTATAACACCACCAGATTTTGTAGAAGATGATTTTCATACCGTAACAGTAGTTGATGCGTCTCCTAAAGATGTTGAACTATTGGGACAAATAGCCAAAGGTACAGACCTTGCATATAATGTTTATTTGTACCATCAAGGTATGGAAGACACCGATTGGTTAGCTAAAGCAATAGAGAAAAGTGACGCGGTGATTGTTAATACCGATGAACCTTATACCAATGAAGATCTTTGCAAGAATAGCAACGTTTATTACTATGGGACAAAAACCTATATTACTGATGCAACAAAGGTCGACACACCATTTGACTATTTTGCACAGCTCGAAAAACAACAAACTAAATAAAAAACTATGGCAACCAACTTTGAAAAAAAACCAGGCAGACCTTTTGGCAATAAGGTAATAGTCCAGTACGATAACGTAGAAAAAGCTATGCGTAAACTTAAGAAAAAAGTTAGCGAAAGCGGAGTACTACAAACTTTACGCTCAAAAGAATTTTTTGAGAAACCCACTACAAAACGCAAGCGAAAACATGCCGCCGCAGTTCGTAGATGGAAAAAGCAACTGTCAGACGAGCAGTTGCCTAAAAAGATGTATTAAATGCATATCCAGTGGGGCCTTCCACGTGCAAATGGAATACATGCAGTGGGATGGGCTCGTACTGAAATAGAATACGACATTAGAGTCTGGGCAGAAAAACACAATATAAATATCGAACACATTGGTATTAAGAACTGGTGTGTTCAATTGTGCTTGTCTACAGAACAAGATTATGTGGATTTTTTAGTATCATTCAATCCAGAACACGCCCTAAGTGAATCATATAAACTAATAAAAGATTGACATCTAATCTTATATCCTGTATAAATATACTTGTAGTGCCGAATTCGGGCTACAACATCACAAGTCATAACTTGCTTAATGAAAGGAGAACATTATGACATCATATAAACTTAGTACGACCAACCTCCCTGGATTTACTGATTCACTTAATCGTCATGCCATCGGCTTTGACAATTTGTTTAATGAACTTTCTCGTGTACATTTGGGAAATTCAAAATCAGATAATTATCCTCCATATAATATCATCAAAATCGACGAACACAACTGGGCAATCCAGGTAGCAGTAGCAGGCTTTGGTGAAGATGAGTTGGACATTGAATTCAAGAGCAATGTACTAACCATTACCGGGGAGAAACAGGAAAGAGAAGAACACGAATATCTGCACAAAGGTATTAGTGCTAGAGCATTTACTCGTACATTTACTCTTAACGAAAATGTTAAGATCAAAGGTGCAACTGTAGTAAATGGTATCCTAGCAGTCAGCTTAGAGCATATTGTTCCGGACGAACAAAAGCCTAAAAAGATTGCAATTACTTTTACTAAGTAATATAATATAGTTATAAACGCCGGGGGGAGGCAACTCCCCCCACTTACTAACTAGATGACTGAGAGTGTAAGCTATGAGTGAAAAAACTGAAGTAAAACAATCTACAAAATCTAAAACAAGTATTAAGCCACCCAGTCTTTACAATGTAATCTACCTCAATGACAATAAGACCACAGTAGAGTTTGTTATAGAGAGTCTTAAAGTAATTTTTCATCATAGTGAAGAAACAGCAAAAGAATTAACTGTTAAGATTCATGACGAAGGTAGTAGTGTAGTAAAAACACTTACATATGAAGTTGCTGAGCAAAAAGGTGTAGAAGTAACAATGCTTGCTCGCAACAACGGATTCCCCCTCGAAGTTAAACTACAGCCAGTATAAAAAAATATTATGGATATAATGTTAGATATTGAGACGTTAGGTACCCGTCCGCAGAGTGTCGTGTTGACTGTGGGTGCTGTTAAGTTTGACCCATATGCATCGGATGTGAATACAGACGACGGATTGTATGTTAGAATAAATGTAGACGAACAAATAGCACTAGGCAGACACGTACACCAGGATGTAATTGATTGGTGGGGCAAGCAAGCAGAAGATGTTCGAGAAGAAGCCCTCGGTGACCACGAACGTGACAGTGTATCATCTTTTTTAGGAAAACTTAATAAGTTCCTAGTAGGGACTGATAACATATGGTGCCAAGGACCTGCATTTGATGCGGTTATTCTTGAAGATTTGTATCGTGACATGGAGACGCCCATGCCATGGAACTTTTGGCAGATAAGAGACAGTCGTACGTTGTTTAAAACTTTTGGAGATCCTAGAGATAAGGACGCTAAAGGTGCACACAATGCTTTAATAGATTGTTATTATCAAGCAACAGCAGTTCAACAAATTTATAAACAACAAGGATTGAAGAAACGATGAATATTGTATGGGAACAACCCACAGACGAGATGTTTGAAAAGTATCTAATCTTAGAGTTAGAGCCAAATGTAATTGATGGTAATCTATTAGACACATGGTGCGTAGTAGAAGCAACCAAGGTACCACTAGCAGAAGTTGTAATGTTGGATCATTGGAAGAAATTACATGGTGATTTCGTGCAAGCAAACAAAGACGGTGATGCTAAACTATGTAATGATCTGTCAGAACACTTGACTGGTAAGTTTGGTGGAGAGTTGGATACGTTCTATGAAGAAATCTGTAAACGTTACAACCAGTCTACTAAAATCGTACTCCAAGACCAATCTTAACGTTATTAATAGAAGCCGCTCCATTGACTACTAGCCTAGTCATCAAGTACACAGGTCTGTGTTCCCCTTGGAAATAATCTGTCAGGTAGTAGTGCGTAACATAATTTACTAGAAAAAACAAATCCACTGTATCCTTGTCTGGGTGCTCTCCTAACAGTGGATTGTGTTCCCTATACCCTTCATCATACCTACTAGCCATATCTCTTGTGGTCAAGTGGTCAACTGCAATAGCTGTGGTTGACATCCAGAATAATTCTTTATCGTATTTGTCCCAGTCTGCGTATTCTGCTTGTGTTATAAATGGCACCAACAGTAGTAATAGTAGTAGTTTTCTCATGTAATTATTTATAGCCCATGAGTAAACTGTAAAAATTTGGGTAAATACACTAAAGAAGGAGCTATTCAAAATGACAGAAATACTTCAACTAATTGCCGAAGTTGGCTTTCCTATCGCGGCGGCACTAGCCGGCGGGTACTTTGTATTCCTTACTATGCGCTTTATCCTTGACGGTGTAATGGGCAGTGTAAAAGGACTTACAGGAATCATCCACGCATTGGACAATCGTGTTAAAACAATGAACCACGATGTGATTCGTATTGACACACTTATGAGTAACGCATTTGGTGTAACTCCTGACTTGAATCGTATTGCAAGAGCAGACGGCAAGAATGATGCTCGACGGGATTAACATGAACAAATATAGGAGAGACTAATGGGATTAGCAGAACTTATACTGATAGCGTCAATGTCAATCAACAACAACATGGATTTTAAACAAATCGAAGATGCATATTGGCATTGTGACACTGCTTACATGTCAGGCGAACTTACAAGTGCAACATTTGCACCTTGTTTGAAAATCACAGACAAGTTTCAAGCAACGTTTCTAAACAAAGAAGAATTTACAAAATACTGGGACCACTACCATGTGGAAAAGTGGGCTGACCGTGGATACGTGGAGAAGTAATGGAAGAGTTTAGTGTAGCGGCCGCAATCAATCAATACGGTTTTCCAATTATAGCCGCATGCGGTCTTGGGTACTTTGTGTATTACATATGGACCTGGGCAACAAAAGAAATTGATCCTGTACTAAGCGAAGCGCAGGCTACATTGATAGCACTAATTGATAGGATACGCATGTTGGACAATGATTTGATTAGACTCAACCAAAAACTTAACATGATCCTTGAGATGGATGCAAAGGCAAGAGACAATTTACAAAAAGCACAAGAACTAGAACTAAAAGAAATGCAAAAAGGAGCAAAGGCAAAAAATGAATCATCAAAGTAGTTACGAAAAGGCAGCCTGGCAAAAGTTTAAAAAGTCAAACCCAGTAACTTATACTATATCAACAGTGTTAAGTTTTGGCTTTTGGAGTTTTATTATGGGATTCCTTGTGGGCATGTTTTTTATCAGTGCGGCAACAGCCGGGGAATTAACTTATAAGTTTAATAACCCTAGTTTTAATGGCGCAGGTTACAGCAGTCATGTGTTAACTATCGAAAACTTAACGCACACCAGAAAAGCAGAAATCAAGTCCAAGCAAGAAGCGGCAGCAAGAGAAATAGAACGTGAAAAAGAAAACTCTAACGTAAACAAGTTCTTGGCTAACTTGGAAAGCAGGATTTATGCTGAACTTAGTAAACAGATATCTGACAAGTTGTTTGGTGAAAATCCACAAACCAGCGGTACCATTGATCTATTAGGTAACACTGTAAGTTACGAAATGACTAACGACAAGGTTACACTAAACGTAACACAAACAGATGGTACATTCACGAAGGTTGAAGTACCAATTGCAAGTTTTGCGTTTTAGAGGAGATGCATGTTAGCTAGAATATGTACGGCATTGTTGATTTTAATGTTGGTTGGATGTGCTTCAACGAATCCTAAATTAGGTAAGCCAGCACAACCTGTTACCACACCAGTCAAAGCTATGCTAACAGACTTCCCAGGAGTTGAGGGAGGACGTCCTATAACGGTTGCAATATACAGTTTCCAAGATAAAACGGGACAACGTAAACCAGCAGACAACATTGCCAACATCAGTACAGCAGTAACACAAGGTGCAGAAGTATACCTAATAGATGCACTAATGGCACTAGCAGATGGTAAGTTTTTTGATGTAGTAGAGCGCAATGGTTTGGACAACCTAATCAAAGAAAGACAGATTATACGTAATGCACGAAGTGAGTTTGATGAGAAAAAGAAATTGGGTGCAATGAAGTTTGCTGGTATTATAATCGAAGGCGGCATTATTGGTTATGATACAAACAAATTTACAGGTGGTGTAGGTGCTAGAGTCATGGGCATTGGCGCACAGCAAGAATGGCGTGTAGATGTAGTAACAGTAGGGCTGAGGATGGTAAGTGTACTGACCGGAGAAGTTTTGCTAAATGTAAGCACTGAAAAGACTATTTTAAGCACTAATCTAGGCATAAACGTGTTTAAATTCTACGATCAAGGCACACAAGTTTTAGAGATAGAATCAGGTACTAGCACCAACGAACCAGTGAATTATGCAGTAAAACAAGCAGTTGAGCAAGCAGTAATTGAATTAGCAAAAGAAGGTAAGCGCAAAGGACTGTGGAAATATAGAATTTAAACCACTATCCGTTTTTTAGTAATAGTATACTACTATTCTAGTGCAACCAACTTTAAATACTAATGTGCATAAAATACGTAAGATATTAGCACAGTAACGGGAACCGCCCAAAGGAGCAAAACATGGCAAGAATCGCGATAGTATTCATGTCTTTATTATTCGCAAGTCAGGCTTGGGCCGACAACTTGATCTATATTGATCAAGTCGGTTCAGGAGCCACAATTACAATAGACCAGGATGGATCTGGTAACCGAGTCGGGGCCAGTGGCGACGATAGTAAAAGTGACGGTGCAAGCACCACACTAGACATTGACCAAGTTGGTTCAAGTAACGAATTGGATTATGACGTTTATGGTGATAACGCCAGCGTAACAGCAACCACCAATGGTAATAGTTCAGACATTGACGTGCAAGTAGGTACAACAGGAGGCACCAACGGTGGTAGTGACGATGTTACAATTAGCATTACTAACCCAGGTAACACAAATACCATCAGCACAAATGTTGGCACAACAGCAAGCAATGTTGATGATGTTGACATTGATATTGATCTAACCAGCGGTAGTGGTAGCAATACAGTAACAGTAACAGAAAACTCAACAGCAACTAGTATTCTAGACAAAACAACCGACATTGACATTGACGGTAGTTCCAATACTGTTACAGCTACAAAAAGTGGTGCTTCACAGCACGACACATTAATTAATCATACTGGTAGCAGTTCGACACTAAGTGTTACTCAATCAGGAGCCGAGGCAAGTACAGTAGATGTTAATACAAATGGTTCAAATTCTAGCGTTACTATTAACGTTTCAGATTAGTACGTGTTTTGCAGGGATCGGTACAGTTGAAAAACAAACCGGCCCTGCACAACTTACCCGTTCTGACGATAAAATCACAGTAGAAAAAGATCTCCCTGTGGAGATGCTGGACACTATCAACACGGCCGACGGTATTATTGGCATTGGATTCAACGATGATACCAAAGTACAAATTGAAAAACACAGTAAATTAGTCATTGATGATTTCATATATGATGCCGCTGACCCTACAAAAAGTAAGCTCAAGATGAAAGTGAGCTTAGGCACAGTTAAGTACGCATCAGGTAAAATTGCTAAAAACGCTAGACAAAACGTAGACATACAGACACCAACAGCACGTATTGGTGTGCGTGGTACAGCATTCAGCATGACTGTAGACGAAATAGGCAGGAGTCTTGTTATACTGTTACCCAACGCTGATGGAACTGTGGGTGAAATTTCAGTAGAAAGTGACATGGGCCAGGTGTTGCTAACACAAGCATACCAAGCCACAATGGTAGGAACACGAGAAAATCCACCAACACCACCTGTGTTGTTAGATCTAACTGCAAACGAAATCAATAATCTGTTGATTGTGCAAAAGCCAAGAGAAAAAGAAGAAGAAGGATCAAATCAGACTGAAAAAAACATACTGGACTTTAATGAACTTGACGTTAACCTACTAGACAAAAACCAGCTAGATGAAGACGAGCTGGTGTTTACAAGACTGGATTTTAATTTGCTTGACGTTGAACTGTTGGCTAACATCTTGGATCTAATGAATGCAAAACTGCTGTATGAAACGGAATCGTTCCCAACTAATCCTATCCGCGCAGGAGTATACGAAGAAGGAAAGACACAAATTTCCTTAGACGGAGAATGGATAATATACAGAGAGATAGATAGCAGAGTATTCAGCATTAGACTGGATCAAGACAGCAATACACAAATGAACTTGAATCAAGCAGGTAGCGCGATAACATTACACACAACGGAGAACGCCAGTGACACGGTTATTACTATCAATCAAAATTAGTTTAGTTTTACTATTAGGCGCATGTGTACCACATCATGTGTACAATCAAGCACACACAAAATACGATGGCGACATGAGGATTGTGATCATGGACCCAGAGACCATACAAATCACATGGGAACAGTATACAGGGAGAACCACAAAGGTTAGAGGTTGGGCTCGTTGGGCAGTTAATAATGATACTGGTGAGAAGTGGTGCCAAATATTTGTACCTTACGTACAACCAGATTTAGATATGAGCGTGTGGTGGCACGAAATGCGTCACTGTACAGAAGGACATTTCCACAAAGGTCCGTACGGGTATGAATAAACTGCTACTATTACTATCGTTGGTTGTTGGCACAGCAGGTGCTGATAATTTAATATCCATAGAACAAGTTGGTACTGGCAACTCCAACACTGTGTCTGTAACAGTGGATGGTAGTGATAATAAAATTGATTACAGTTTTGGCGGAGCCAGCAACTCAGTTAGTATAGATCAAAAGGGCGATGATGCTTATGTTGGTTACACAACTGCCTGGGGCAGTGGTGCAGGCTGGGGCGGCGACCTCGATGGCGACGGAAATCAGATGGACATACGTCAGTTATGTAATCAATCGTTGTGTGAAGGCGATAGTTTCCAATTTCATATACAGGGTGATGATAACAGTATTGCTGTAGGACAAGGGTATCACATTACAACTGGTGTTGGGTTTTCTAATGACTCATTGGAGTTTGGCGGCCACACTGCAATATTGGATGTGCATGGGTCAGACAACAATGTTATTATAAGTCAGAGATCGTCAGGAGACAATCATTCTAATACCACTTATGTGTATGGCGATAACAACAGTGTATACACAAGACAAGAATACAACGGGGACAAGTCAATAGACTTAACAGTTAGAAATGATAATAATAGTGTAAGTTTAATACAGGGTGGAAGTGGTGCTCACAGTGCAACAGTTTCACTAAGTGGAACGTATGATACAGATTTAAACTTAACACAGTATAGCAACACCACTCAAACATATAGCCTATCGCAATCATGTGCGACAGTAGGCGGATGTTCTGTATCAGTTACCCAAAACTAAATACCTAGTCAAGGAAAAACATGAAAAAATGGTTAGTGGCGTTGATTGCCCTGGGTGCGGTATTGAGTATTAGGTGGACGGATCCGTGGATAGTAGAAGTTATCCGCCTCAAAGCACTGGACACACATCAACGTAGTGTCCCACAAGAAACAATTCAGTTAGACAGCGACATTCCTATTGCTGTGGTTAGAATAGATAATGATGATATTGACCGCAACGGACAGTGGCCTTGGCCTCGTGACATACTAGCCAATGAAATTATACGACTATATGAGAACGGTGCAGGACTTGTGGTATTGCCCATGCTGTTTGCTGAAGAAGATCGCTTTGGTGGTGACCCAGCATTTATAGACCTGTTACAGAATGCGCCTATTATCGTTGGACAGGTGCCTGCGCTGAGAGGCAAGGGCGTACCAGTACCACGTGGTATTGCTATTAAAGACAACAGCACAACAGGCAAAGCATGGGAAGACTGGTTATTCCGTTATGGACAAGCAATAGGTCCAACAAAAGAAATTGGCGAGCATGCTTGGGGCGTTGGCATGATGTTAAGCAGTACTGAAGCAGACGGTGTAGTACGTAAACTGCCACTAGTAGTGCGTGTACCCAGCAAGGAACCGACAGACAGCGCACAGATATTTCCCAGCATACCTACAGAGATTGTGCGTGTACTGGCAGGTGACATCAGTTATCAAATGAAACTAGGTGACGCAGGTGTAGAAGCAGTGCGTATCCCACAGTTCAGCACAATCAAAACAGATGCAAATGGTAGCATATATGTAGACTACAAATACAAAGTACAGGAGTTTGCATTTGACAACTTGCCTGACTTTAACGGCGGTATTGTTATACTGAGTTTAACAGCGTCGGGACTGGACAACACCATTGCAACTCCAGTTGGCAGAAGTTATGATCACGATTTAATTGCCGCAAGTGTTTACACAATAGTTAATGGTATTAACATAAGCCGCCCATGGTGGTCGGACATTAGCGAACTGGCAACAGCACTGGCAATAAGTTTAGCGGTAATGATATTGGTACTTAAACTAAACTGGTACTTTGGTGTTGGTGGCATTGTTGTATCACTAGGTGGTATATTTTACGGTAGTAGGACAGCATACTTGAACGATGGCTATTTGCTGGATTGGAGTTTCCCAATATTTGCAGTATTCCTTACATGGAGTATAGCGGCATTCCTGCGTTTCATGGATGAGTTTAGGCAAAAGCAAGAAATTAAAAAACAGTTTGCTGGATACTGTTCGCCCACAGTGGTGCGCATGTTGCAGGAGAATCCTACACTGATCAAAGATGGTATGAAACGTGAGATCAGTATTTGTTTTAGTGACCTACGTGGCTTTACTCCACTAGGAGAAAGTTTTGGCGACGATGTTAGAGGACTTACTAACTTAATGAATGGTTACATGGATGCTATTACACAACCAGTACTGGACCGTGATGGAATGATCATAAAGTACATTGGTGATGCGTCAATGCATGTACACAATGCACCCAACGATGATCCACGCCACCATCACTCAGCAGTTAAAACAGGATTGGACATGCTTATAGCAGTAGAAAAGTTCAATGATAAAATTGTAGCAGAAGGAAGACCACCAATTGGCATGGGTGCTGGCATTAATAGCGGACTAGGTTACTTGGGTGAAATGGGTAGTACTTCAAGACACAGTTATGATGTGCTAGGTGATGCAGTCAGTACTGCCGCACGTATTGAAAGCAAGTGCAAAGAATACGGATGTTTATTGCTGGTAGGCGAAACTACATACGATGCAACCAAGAATGATTTCTTTTATTTGAAAGTAGACGAACTTGCTGTTAAAGGTAAGACAGTTGGTATACGTATCTACACTGTGTTACCAGAACCAAGGTCAGTTATAGAGTACCAGCAAGCGCAAACATTGCACAATAAAATGCACGATGACTATCGCAATCAAAAGTTCGAACAAGCAATTGCTAAATGTAAGAAACTAAAAGGCAAGTTTGATGGACAGATAGATGGATATTATGACATGTGGATTGAACGTTGTGAATACATGCAGACACAAGATCTACCTGCTGACTGGTCGGGCGTGTTTATAGCAACAACTAAGTAAACTAACTTAGCATTAGTTTCTTAATACGGTTAAAGTCTATACAGTCAATTGGCAAGCGATGTCGTTCTATACGATCATGATTATACCAGTTAACCTGTTTCTTGAAGTTACCTAACAGTTCATCTACGATTATTTCTTTGAACTTTCCGTAAAAGTGTTGATGATTGTATTCCAACACTTCTTGCATTTGTTCCTGCTGTTGTGCAATATCTTTGTTTTTAAGTTTAGACAATTGTTCTACAATCATGTTGATACGCAATGTTGGATCTTGTTCTTGATCGTAACTTTCATCTATCCATTGATCGAATGTACGAAAGCCATAACGTTTCAAGTATGCCAAGTTACCAGGTGCGCCCACAAGTATGAAAGGACGCTTGCTTACAATTGGCTTGAATATTTTTTCAGTAAGGTGTAAACTATCACCATAGTATACAGTTTCTGTTACTACATGCCACAGTGCATCATATCCGTAAGATGTTAAATCAGCACTAGCATTGTTGTAGTCAATAGTATCAAGTACACTAGGAGTTGCTTGTTTAGCCAGGTGTTTAAATATGTGCTTCTTAGCGTCAACTGGTAATCTACTGTTGGTGTTGAACAGTTCATTCTTAACTAAATCACTAGTTAACAGAGGGGCTGAAATGTGTCCAAGATCTGTTAAACCTCTTTGATTTATCTGCGAAAGCAAGTATAATCTGTAGCTACGATTATTAGTCAACAAGTGATTTAAACAAATAAATAGTTTTGTAGGTTTTACATATGAATAATCAAGATACTTATAGTTCCTAAACCAATCAAGAGCCGCAAATCCATGAAAAAAGAAATACCAATCTGCTACACCCCATTCCCTAAGATACTTTCGTTTTTGTTGACTAACTTCAGAGTTAGCTAATATATGAAAGTTAACATCAGATATCATCATATTAACTGAAGGGTGTGACGGAGTTGACGGCCATATATAGTTTTCAGTTGGGTGACCGGGATCAATGGTATGCGTATGGTACGCATCAAAGTAACGAACTTGATCTAAGTCATTGTAACTTAGTGGTTCTTCATGCCACCAAATACAACGTCCAACAGTTGAACCGTAAAAGTCCTCGCAATGCTGAGAGTACATAAAATGTTCGATGTTAGTGCTGAAACTTGGAAAGAACCCAGCGTCGTACAACGACAGTGGTTTTAATAACTGTTCATATAAAAATAAACTAAACTTATCAACGGAGATCATTAATGCAAATAGGTTTTATAGGGTTAGGTAAATTAGGGCTTCCATGTGCTGAAGCAATGGCCACACAGTATTCTGTGACTGGCTACGATATTTACAACAAAACAAGTGACACCATAAAAATATCACCCTCACTAGAAGGTGCAGTTAAAGGCAAAGACATTGTATTCGTAGCAGTGCAAACTCCACACGATCCTGTGTACGATGGAAGTCAACCTATTACACATTTAGCCAACAAAGACTTTGACTACACCATAGTTAAAAAAGTGTTAACTGATATTAACCAACATGTTGGACAGGAAACACTAGTAGTGCTAATTAGCACAGTATTACCCGGCACTACAAGGACACAGTTGCGTGATTGTGTGTCAGAAGCACGTTTTGTTTACAACCCCTACCTTATTGCTATGGGTAGCGTTGCATGGGATATGGTTAATCCTGAGATGGTTATTATTGGTACAGAGGACGGATCAGAAACAGGCGATGCAAAAGAACTTATTAACTTTTATAAGCCGTTAATGGAAAATGATCCCAAGTATAATGTTGGCACATGGGATGAAGCAGAAAGCATAAAGATATTTTACAACACATTCATCAGCACAAAAATTGGACTGGTAAACATGATACAGGATGTTGCAGTGAAGAATGGTAACATTGATGTTGATGTGGTTACAGAAGCATTAGCAGGTAGCACACTGCGTATTGTAAGTCCCAAGTACATGAAAGCAGGCATGGGAGATGCAGGACCTTGCCACCCAAGAGACAACATTGCACTGCGTTGGTTAGCAGAAAGATTAGATCTCGGATACGATATATTTGACACTGTGATGCATGCTAGGGAAAAACAAGCAGAAAATGTTGCCAGTTACCTAACAGCACTGCAAAAGAAAAACAACATGCCGGTACGCATCATGGGCAAAGCATACAAGCCCGACGTTGATATACTGGACGGCAGTTATAGTTTGTTGATTGGGTATTACCTGGAAAAACAAGGTACAGACTTTGCTTATGTTGATCCGCTTACTAACGATATAGTAATCGATACCGACCAACCTGTTATAGCATTCCTGGCGCACAACAGACAGGTTACATATGGATACACCGGAACCAAAAAACGACAAGAGTTTTACTGTGATGTTGCACCAGGAAGCATCATAGTTGATCCGTGGAGAACGTATCCAAAAATTGACAACAACTACAAAGTAATACACTATGGAAACACTAGATTTAAAACAGTTTAATATAAATCCAGATATTATAGATGATGAGTACAAGCATCTTGACTACATCAGCGAACAGTTCAATGATACTGTAACACTGAAGCATTGGCGAGCTACGGGACACACTGGTACCATTGGTGGACTGCTGTGTGACATGCGCAACTCACAGCCAAGTTGGAATGATAAAATAATACACACATTTGCTACTGTGTATGGCTGGAAGGATATAGGAACCAGCTACTATAAAATGTTACCAGGTTCCAGTTTGCCTGAACACCAAGATACCTATAGAAAGTATATAGAAATCTTTAACCTACAAGGCAAAGAACAGTCTATACATAGATCTATTGTGTTCTTAGAGGACTGGCAAAGTGGGCACTATCTCGAAATAGATAATGTTCCGCACACAGGATGGACAAAAGGTTCCGTGATAACTTGGCAGTACAACACACCGCACATTGCCGCAAACCTGGGCATGACACCACGTTATACATTACAAATTACAGGTCATGCATGATACACACCTATAACGAATGGGATAAACTACAAGAGATTGTGGTTGGCACCGCAGACCATGCTAACTGGCCCACTAACGATCCTGTGTTTGCCAAAGAAAGCGAAAAGACACTGTGGAAAGAAACCCCAGTGCCCACAGGCCCAGTACCACAATGGGTTATTGATGAGGCCAATGCGGATCTGGATAACCTTGCTAGATTCCTAACACAGTGGGGAGTTACTGTACATAGACCCACTGACATGAACTTCCAACAACTTGGTGGCATGTACAACTACTGCCCCAGGGATAGACTGTTAGTGTACGGTGATAAGATTATTGATTGTGCTATGATGTATCCCTGTAGGGATATGGAAATAGAAGCACTGGGCATGGTCACTGAAGGACACGAAGTTATTCGCATGCCAAGAGATCAAGGCATGGTACTTGACGCCGCCAATATTTGTCGCCTTGGTGATACACTACTGGTGTTAGAAAGTGATAGCGGAAATAAAAGAGCAATTTCCTGGTTGGCAAAACAGTTGCCTGATGCTATTATACAAACATGCAACTTTTACAGCGGAGTGCATATAGACAGTACCATTACTCCACTGCAAGAAGGCATAGTCATAGTCAACGGCAACAGAGTTAACAAGGATAACCTACCAGGTGTATTTAAAGACTGGGAAGTTATCTTTGTTAACGAAGTTGTTCCTCAAAGTTTTTATCAATACCCATACGCAAGTAAATGGATCGCAATGAACATGTTAGTAGTACAACCTGGTACGGTCATTGTGGATCGGGCGCAAACTGAGCTAATAGAGTTACTTGAAAATAAATATAAAATGATTGTAATTCCCATGCAGTTGAGACATTCAAGAACGCTAGGGGGCGGATTCCACTGTGTTACACTGGATATAAATCGCACATTGCCAATAAATAGTTAACACACATAATAACTAAAAAAGAAGTAGACTAAAGCGAATCAGGTGGCAGAATGAAATTTGAATCATATACTGGGTGTTTATTGAATGCATATAAGCACCATGTTAGGCAAGCAGATGTAGTAAAGCGTAAACAGGAAATACTTTCGGGCGTAGGAGAGTTCTACAACCTAGTACCTGACACTATTTTATACATTGGATTTAGTCCTGCTATTTTAGTTCAGCAATCGGGACAGATTTACGTTACACACGTAAACGAACAGATTTTAAATTTTTTAACAGAACGAAAAGTTCCGTTTATACATATACCAGAAGACCAGTTAGTTGACTACAAAAACAATTTCCAAGTTGTGGTAGCACTAGATGAGTACTTTACGTTTGCTGAGTCAGACGAGAGACAGAAACTATCAGTGGCTGAGATTTGTAACCTAGCCACGGAATACTTGATAACTACATGTAAGGATTACAAGAATCAAAGTTTCAAGGATCGTGAGTTTAGTGTTCCTGCACTGATTAGAAACAGTGGCAAGAACCAAATATTCTTAGAGTTACACGATTATGATTTACAAGATAGAAACAGTTGGAAAACCACAGTACATGAGATACTTGGTAGTGATATAAATGTTGCAGGACCATTTGCACGACGTGCAATGTTTTTTAAGCAATTGGCAAAGTTTGCTTATGATGCAGGAGCAACCAATTTCACAGTACATAAGAATTTAATGTACAAGAGTTTAATCAAGAAAAATTACGAACATGTAATTTCAATTCAATTTGACGGTGAGCATGGATCTTAATACACAAATAACTGATATAGTAGACGGAATAGTAAAACAAGTAGAAGCAGGTGTAGCAGAAAAAGTTGATCAATTAATAGCTGATTCAATTAAAGCTCGCCTATCTACCTTTGACTTTACTGATGCCATCCAACAAGCGGCCACAGAAGCACTAGATAGAAAAGCCTCCGAGTATAATGTTGATAGTAAAAAACTCGAAACACGTATCTTTGGCCGAATTAACGAGACCATTACGGAAGTACAAAAACAAACAGATCAAACTGTTAAAGAAACAGTGGCTCAACGTATCCGAGAAATAGACTTTGGCAAAGCAGTAGTTAACGCAACTAGTATAGTAGTTAAAGATCAGTTGAATGAAGTTATATTTCCTGATTCAAGTATCAAACCCGAAGCATTGGACCTGTCCAACTACAAGTTTAGTGGCGATAACATACACGGTGGTATAATAACAGAGTTCAGTAGTACTGGCATTGATGATCGCAGTACTAACATTGCAGTTACTATATTAGATGATGTAACAGTTGTTGAAAACAATTTGCTTACGAAAGATTTAACTGTACAAGGTAACGTTACTATAAACGGTACACTTGATAAAGACTGTAAGTTTTATCAAGAACTTATCGACACCACATCAACAAATACTGTAAGCAAACTAGACAAGACCTTATTTGATGGATTCAGTAAAACTGTGTTCAACACGATTAAGGACAAAGGATTGGATCTAAACAAAATAACCATAGACGGCAAAGATGTTGTTATTGGTAAGGCACTGGGATCTAACATAACCGAAAGTAATTTGCAAACTTTGGGTATGCTTAAAGAATTGCAAGTATCCGGTGAAGCATTTTTAAGTGAGTCATTATACGCTGTCAAAGGTCGCGTAGGCGTTAATACCTTTGAACCAAGCTCGGCATTAGCAGTATGGGATCAGGAAGTTGAAATAACCACAGGCAAAAAAGAAACAGACGTGGGACGCATAGGAACTCCTAGGAAACAGTCGTTGGTGCTTAGTGCAAACAACAAAAACAATATTGTGTTAAACACAGACGGAAGTACAAAAGTTAACGATTTACGCATAGGGCAAGCCATGCGATTTACAGAAGGTGATCGAGCACCAAACTATGCCAGCACCAAAGGACATGTAGTCTGGAACAATAACCCTAGTCTTGGCGGACCACTAGGATGGATCTGTTTAGGATTAGCCAACTGGGCAAACTTTGGCATAATTGACTAGTGGCTAATCAAAAAGTATTTTGTAGTGTACCATGGAGCAATCATCACTTTTACTGGGATGGTTCCTACGGTGTATGCAGTAGCGAAAGTAAGCGTCCCGACAATGGCGAAAGTTTAAACAACACAAGTTTAGTACAATGGTATAACAGCGATACCATGCAAGACTTTAGACGTAGAGTATTGTCAGATCAACCGTTAGCAGAATGTAGCGTATGTTATAAAGAAGAAGCCCAAGGGTATCAAAGTCGCAGGATCAAAGAGAACTACAAACTGGGCATATTTACAGAACATACCAGTAATACATTCCAACAAAGTTTTGAACAAAGTACATGGCGCGAAAAGTTTCATGCGGACGGAACTACTGATGTGTTGCCTATAGACTGGCATATAGACTTAGGCAACGAATGCAACTTTGCATGTAAGATGTGTATTCCAGAGGCTAGTAGTAAAATAGCAAGCGCATATAGATCCTGGGATATCGAGTACAATAAGAAACCAAACTGGGTTATAGATAAACAAAGTTGGGAACAGTTGCTAACTAACCTAGACACTGTTAAAGATCGCCTTAATAGAGTACATGTCATTGGTGGCGAGCCTTTGATAAACAAAAGATTCCATCAACTTATAGACTGGTTACTAGAAAATAATTATCACCATATTAGTATAAGCACAGTGACCAACGGCACTAATGTAAATTTAGAGCTAGTAGAAAAACTTAAACAGTTTAGATTAGCACATTTAGAAATAAGCGCAGAAAGTATCAACCAAACAAATGATTACATTCGTCAAGGTTGCGATTACATCGGACTGTGGAAAACTATACACGAACTTGTTGAGTTGCAATCAGATAAGTTTCAAGTAGTACTTAGATCAGCGCCACAGTTGCTTAGTGTAAATGATTATTATCAGTATTTAGATAAAGCATATAGTCTAGGGCTTGCTGTTGATAGTGTGCCACTAACTTACCCTTCATACATGGCAATAAATGTGCTACCTTGGGATATCAGACAACAATTAAAACCTAAGTATCAACAGCTACTAGATAAATTACAAACAGATGTAGATCAAACAAGTTTCAAAACTTTAGCAGTAGGAAGGGATACATCCAGGCTTTCGCAAAAGTTAGCCAGGGAATGCCGCGGAGTGATCACAATGTTAGATAGTGAAGCACCCGATAATGTAGAAGAACTAAGAGTAGAGCTGATTCAATGGCTACGTCGTTGGGACAAAAAATACAACTATAACGCTATTGCACTTTACCCACAGTACACAGATTTTTTAAAAAGTTATGGATACTCTGTATAACGTAAACATTGAGGTTTGTGTTACACCCATAATACACAAGACTGTGCCACGCATCAGTTACGGGTTCGACAACACAATAATCAACACCATAGATCTAACAACCCCTTGCATGTTGTCTCTTAACCACAACTTCGACAAAGGACCACACAGTTTTTGGGTACAGTTCCTGAACAAAGACTACAGCGAAAGCAAACCAGACCAAGGTATTGACATGGCCGTGGAAATTGACAGTGTAGCCATCCATGACATTAAATTGGACAGACTAAAATGGGAAGGTAAGTTTTATCCAATGTACCCAAAAGATTGTGAACACAATGATCCAGTGCTTCAGCCACATACCTACTTGGGCTGGAACGGAAAATGGGTAATAGAGTTTTATACACCAGTGTTTACATGGATACACCGCTTGGAAAACCTAGGTTGGTTATATTCCGCTTGACTTTTTGAGTAAATACTAGTATACTGTTTTATTCTAAACAACTTCTAAAAGAAACCATGTCTAATCAATTGACCATCCATAAGAACGGTGCAATAACACGTGTAGAATTTAGCTGGGACCGCAGTAATAGATTCAGTTGCGAAGAACCATTTGATCAAGACATGCCTGAATGGTATATCATAATACATGACTTTGGGTGGTGGTTAGATCACGAACTCGAATTATGTGCATGGATGGATGACAACTTGCCCAAAGGCAGAAGACACAGAGAAGGCGCACTAGTAGTGGTATCGACAGAAGCAGATGCAAGCAAGTTCTTGCTTAAATGGCAAGGCAAAAGAAGATAACAATGTTTAGCGTTGTTATCATTAGAAAGGGTAGCAATGTTAAAAAAATTATTATTAGTTGCTGTACTTGTATCACTATATTCACAAACACAAGGGAGAACACACTTGGAACAGTTTGCGCAACCTGAGTTGTGTGTATACAAAGCCAAACTAGCCGCGGCAGGTGCTTGGATACGTATACAAAAGCATGCCACTAGTTGCAACAATATCAAATACTTCTGGCACGGTGACGAAACAGAGTACGAATTAGAAACAGTTAAAAATGCAACCTGTAAAGGATTTGAAACTGTACTAGATCCAATCAAAGCAGGTGATGCCGCTTATTTGGAATGCATGGGCTGGGACCCGAGATGAAGAAAATACTAGTCACAGTTCTTGTTGTCGTTGGATTTATAATCGGGGTTGGTGTTGCTGACGATAATTTAAAAAAGAAACTCCTTGAACAAGCATCGCAGGATCTAGGAATAGCAATACCTAGCATTACATCAAACAAGTATCCCCTTGTCATGATAGTTCCACGTGATCAAGTTGAACTAGTGGTATGTAATAATAAATGCGATGCACTTGCCGCCCAATGGGAAAACATAGTCTATATCGCAGATGAAGTGGATCTATCTGCACTAGAAGGACAAAGCATAATGTATCACGAGATGATACATGCACTACAGTATGCAAAGTACGGTAAAGCACCAACCTGTCAGGAATGGGCTAGAAGAGAAATAGAAGCCTACATATTACAGGATCAATGGGTTCAAAGAAACGGTGGCGATATACCTTGGTTAAGAGAGATACTGCCGTCGCTGGAAGTACGATGTCGATTTATTTCCAACGAACTAAGAAACGCAGAATAAGTTATTCTGCTTGACCCACCGTATCCTTCTATCATACTTGAATGTATCTTGTGTAACTATTTGTGTTGACCCCATTTCTGTGTCAACCATACTAGGGCAACTGTAAACAGTTTTTCCTGCGTTTGCGAGAGTTGTAAAACTTGGATTTGATGGATCATGTAAACACATGTCCCATGCGGCACCGCCTACTAGGAATGTTTCCCCTACTAATTCTGCTACCGTTTTAACTACAGTTATGTTATTTTGAAAGTGTTCATAGAAGCACTGATGTGTTCTATAGTCATTGTTTGTAAAAAAGTATACATTATCAAAAGAATATTCAGATATGAACTTGATAATGTTTTGGTAAAACTGACGAGCTTTGTAATTCTTGCTTACATGGATCCATTTATCTTCCCAACAGTCCACAAGCAACAGCCCGTCGAATTTCATCTACAAATCTTGCTAATGTGTTCTTGCTGTACAAAACTTACTTCGGACCACTCCATCCATTCTTCTGTCCCTGGTGGAATCAAGTAAATCTTAATCATATTACCTCTGTCGTCACCTAGTGCGATAGTACTTAGAGCAACATGTACAGGCTTGCTGTCAGGAAAGTTCTCTGGTGAACAATCTACAAAGAACAACATTCTACGCATATGAACTTCGGGATTGTTAACATATGGTCCATTTATTTCCCAATAACCTTCAAACACATCTGGCTTGCCACGTACACTACTAATTTCTTCATGCTTAAATGTTAATTCGTCCATTGGTTCGTGAACATGCAGAGCAGGATCATCAATATATTCACGTTGTGCTAAACTGCATAAAGGTAATAACAATGCTAGGGCAATTACTAACTGCTTGATTTGATTCATAAAATATCCTCTCGATATATTACTTATTTGTACGTTGACAACACCGAAAAAAACCAGTATAATACACGCATGTTTACACAATCTACACAGCGTATAGGCTTTGCTTGCAAGTACTTAAATCCTGATCAAACGCAGAAGAAAAAAGTACTAGAAGAAATCCAGCGTCCATTCAACACCAGGTCAACTACTGTGGCTTGGTTGGATAGACAATCACGTGATGTTGCAGAACAACGACTGTGGGATATTATGGTACACAACATACAGTCGTACTACAACCTAATAGAATATGTAGGAGGATTACCCAATGAGCTACGGATGGTCAGACTTGGCAGTGATTGTCTTCCAGTATATACTCATGATAAATGGTCTTATTACTGGAGGAATACTGATGTACGTGAGTACTGCTCAACTGCGTTTGCGAAAGTCGGTGACTTGGCTCGCCTTTTGGATGTGCGGATTAGTTTTCATCCTGGCCAGTTTACTGTTCTTGCAAGCGACAACCCGGATATTGTACGTCGCAGTATAGAAGAGTTTGAGTACCACACTGACATGGCCAGATGGATGGGCTTTGGTAAACAGTTTCAGGACTTTAAATGCAATGTGCATATATCAGGTAGGCAAGGTCCCGAAGGTGTAAGACAAGCACATAAGAAACTTAGCCCAGAAGCACGTAACATAATCACCATTGAGAACGAAGAAAACTCACATGGACTTGATACTTGCTTGGAACTAGCGGATTTGTTGCCTATTGTGTTGGACATACATCATCATTGGTGTAGAGAAGGTGAGTACATTGATCCAAGTGACGAACGTGTAAAACGTGTTGTGGATAGTTGGCGTGGTGTACGTCCCACTATGCACTACAGTTACAGTCGCAACGAACACTTGCCTGCAGAGTTTGATCACACCGGGTTACCCGACATGCAACAGTTGCTAGAGTCAGGGCACAAGAAACAAAAACTGCGAGCTCACAGTGACTTCTATCCTAATCAAAAGGTAAACACTTGGGCACTAAGTTTCCGCGATAGGTTTGATATCATGTGCGAAAGCAAGATGAAAAACTTGGCAAGCAAAGAGCTATACAACCAATATAAATATTCATATGAAAACGTATAATAATTTGCTGTCTCCAGAGGAGTGTGAAAGTTTTAAAACTTTTTGGAAGAATAATAAAGATAAGTCCTGTGTTAATTGGGAATTTGAAAATGAAGTATTAGACCGAAGACTGGAAGTTACTCCGGAGTATACAGAACATCGGGATATTATAAGACGCATAACAGGAACTGTGTTTAATAAAACATATGATATTTGGTCTGCTTATAAAGAACAGTCTTTTTGTCACGACATCCACCTAGATGATTATCAAAAAGAGCAGTCTGAACATGACAGGTATACTATTGTCTTAAGTATGGATACCATTCCTGAATTTAGAACTATAGTTTGGCAAGACGAGTGTGTTGATAACGAAGAACTATTGAAAAAAATAAGGCTGTGGGAATTGAAGAAAAATAAAAAATGTAGCGATATAAGCCAACACCAAGATTTAGAGCATACCGTACAGCATAACGAAGAATACTTTTGTGACTATCTTAATTTAGATGGTGTCTACTCTTACAAACAAGGCAGTGGTGCCGTATTTAAAGCAACGCAACTTCATTGTACTAGTAATTGGAAAAAGTACCCTCAATTTAAAAATAGACAACTATTACAGATACACGCACTAGCAGATTATATACAGTAAAAGTTTGTCCTGTTGTAGAATGTGCAGCCGCAATAAATACATGCATGAACATAGCCTCCCTTAAGAACGACACGCTATCTGGTTTGACCGTTGCACTTGCACTAGTACCTGAAGCAGTTGCCTTTGCTTTTGTGGCAGGAGTTGGTCCACTGGTTGGACTTTATGCCGCATTCATTGTTGGATTAATCACAGCAGTTATGGGCGGACGTCCAGGAATGATCAGCGGAGCAACAGGAGCACTAGCAGTGGTTATGGTAGCATTGGTTGCTAACCACGGTGTTGAATACTTGTTTGCCACTGTGGTTCTCATGGGCATAATTCAGATTGTAGCAGGCGCACTCAAAGCAGGTAAACTGATACGCATAGTGCCTTACCCTGTTATGCTGGGTTTTGTTAATGGACTTGCTATTGTTATCTTCCTTGCACAATTAAAACAGTTTGGTATAGATGGCGAACCTGGATGGTTATCCAACACATTCCTAGCAGGATCAATTGTTGATGTAGCATGGTTACAAGGCTCGGCTATGTATTTGTTATTGGGTTTGATATTTGTAACCATGTGCATAATACACTTTTTACCAAAACTCACAAACGCTATACCGTCAAGCCTGGGTGCTATTTTAGTTGTTAGCATTTTGGTTTGGGCATTTGCGCTAGACACAAGGGTAGTGGGAGACATTGCAAGTATCAGTGGCGGGTTACCCAGTTTCCATATACCAGCAGTTCCGTTTAGTTTAGAAACATTAATAATTATTTGGCCATACTCGGTTGTGTTGGCCGCTATAGGATTAATTGAATCTTTGCTTACACTTCGTCTAATAGATGAGATGACACAAACACGTGGACGTGGCAACAAAGAGTGTGTAGCACAAGGCGTTGCTAACACTGTTACAGGGTTCTTTGGTGGTATGGGTGGTTGTGCAATGATTGGACAGAGCATGATTAACATCACATCGGGCGGACGTGGACGTTGGTCTGGCATAAGTGCTAGCCTGTTCCTGCTGTTGTTTATACTAGCGGCGTCACCATTGATTGAACAAATACCAATTGCGGCACTGTTGGGTGTTATGTTTATTGTGGTAATTAAAACATTTGAATGGTCCAGTTTTCGTATAATCAAACGTGTACCACGTAGCGATGCATTTGTGTTGATAACTGTGAGTGCTGTTACAGTGTTTACTGACCTGGCATTTGCTGTTATGGTTGGTGTTATTATAAGTGCATTGGTGTTTAGTTGGCAACATGCCAAACACATTAGTGTTACAGCACGTGAAAATCACTACGGTAGTACAGTGTACGCAGTGCATGGTCCTTTGTACTTTGGCTCAGTGACATCATTTCTAGAAGGATTTAATCCTAGCAAGGATAACAATCATGTTGTGATTGATTTTGCTGACAGCAGAGTTATTGACCACTCAGGACTAGAAGCAATTGATACACTAAGCGAACGTTACATAAGCGCAAACAAAAAACTATCCTTAGTGCATCTCAGCTCAGACTGCAAGCAGTTGTTAGAACGTGCGGGCAATCTAGTTGAAATAAATGTTATTGAAGATCCTAACTACTTTGTAGCAGAAGACAAACTGGACTAATTTCTTTTGACTTAGCATATATGATATGCTATAACTATGTATAATATATGTTGCATCACCGCATAAATATCAATGTGCAGTGATCCTGCGCAGTTTCTTTTATATATTACAGGAGGTTACAAACAAAAAGAATGATCGACAGTCTATTGACGCAACTCAAAAAGTTTTACATTAAATTATTACAAGCACAAAAGCACAGAGCACTATCAAAATTAGCAAGAGAAAAATATTTAGGTGGTTACATATGGTAAAGATACTCAAAGCAATTATAAGTTGGTTTGAAAACTCCGATAGAGCCGCACTAGAAAGATATTTGAACCAAGCACAAAATTACGCAGATCTTGAAGACAGAATGCGTAAGTGGCAAAGCAAAAGCAAATTCGTATAAAACACTAAAAGGCGATTAAAAGATCGCCTTTTTTAATCTACATAAGGGAGCAATTCGCTTTCTAGTAGTCTGCTTACCTCATCATACCAGTCATGTGTAAAAATAAGATTCTTATTATGGTCAACAATAGGTTTAACCTGTTCAAGTATAACCTCAGGATCCTGCTGGCACAACCACTCGCATTGTTGCATAGCCATGGTCCAACGCTGTTTTGGGTTTGGCTCTGTATCATAACTCTCATCAACGATACCATCAAACGTTTTAAAGCCAAAACTCCTAAGGTTTTTTAAGTAGTCCTTTCCTGCTAGTGCAATAAACAGTCTACCTGCCATTAACGGTTTGGTTACCTTTTCTGTATAGAAACTAAAGTCATCCTCTGCATTTGTTTCTGCTATTAAACTGTAGTTTGTTTGATTGTATATCTTGGTTGGTATCACTTGACTGATACCTAACTGATGTCCGTAATACTTTACAATATCCACACTGTGATTTAATCTACTGTCTGCAATAAACTCTAACCCAGGCTCATCCATGTCAAATCCTGATATTGTCAAGGGTTGATCGATCCTATGATAATACGTAGTATAGTATAAATCAACGTTCAGACTCGCACGTATGAAGAAATAAGCAAAGTCTCTGTGGTCTCGTTGGGCGCCTAACAGCACATCAAACATTTTGTCTTTAGGTCCTGCTACTAGTGTTTTTTCTAGTGAATTTGGTTTAATATCTTTATAAAAATGCAATGGTTGTATAAACCAATCCATCCACGGGTATACTTTTGCGTGAACAAACTCATGCTGAAATATGCCATTCACATATATGCTGATTTTTGGTTTATCTAGGCGTTTAAGTTGTTCTGCGGTAGCACGGTGCAATTCACTACAAAACACAAACACGTGAGCGACTTGCTCGTAGCATTGTTTTAATCTAACCATCCATTTGCTTTCGTCTGGAAACGGAACATGAAAACTGGCTATTTTAAATTTGTGATTACTTTGTAAAAATTGGTCAAAAGAATCGGCACCTTGGTAATAATGCCGTTCTTCATTAAATCTAACATTAGGTAACTGGTTAAAGTGATATTGACTTACTCCACCACCGTCGTGGAACACTCCAATATCCTCAGTGATCATTTGCTAGGTTTTTTAGTAGTAGTTTTTTTGGTTTTTGTTGTCTTGGCTTTTGCTTTAGCTGGAGCCTTCTTTTTAGTTGTTGTGGCTTTTTTGGCTTTGGGTTTTCTTGTAACTTTGGGTGCTTCTTCGGTTTGTGCATCAAAATCACTTGCTACAGGGAAAGGCCAGGCCGCTAGTTCTGTAGACTCTTCTTTCTTATCACTACCAAATAACCAATTGAACAATTTGCTTAACATTTATTTCTCCTTGAATATATTCACGAGTATTTATTTGCTCAAAAGGTTAAATAAAAATATTGACAAGAACAAAAAGTATGTATATTATATTGCATTGCAACAATTAAATAAATCATACTTTAAGGAGAAACACCATGTATAATGTAGACACATTAGTTGATGACGCAGTGAAGCAGACCAAAACAGGTTTGGCTCATGTACCCAACGATACAGTACGCACAAATTTAGAAACAATAGTTGATGCCAGTGCTGAGTATTTCAAGACTCTTTACGCAACTGGTACCACTATTGGCAAGATTACTATGGAGAGTCTTAATCCTCTAGCACCAAAACAACCAGCCGATAAGAAATAACATTTCCAAAATTCCATAATTATCGTGTTGTTGTCCAAAAAGGCTATGTTTTAATTGACATAGCCTTTTTTCTATGCTACTATAACTCTGTTATTAACAAACCTTAAACAATGACTAACATGACCAAACTAAACAGAGCCGCAGACGAAGCAGTATATATTTTACAACTTAGTTCACAGCAGGCCAAACGGTACATACAGCGCAATGCACGATGTACTGAAAAAGAAGCCAGTCGTGCGTTTTTTCAAACAGTTACATTTCACAAGTCATGAGTGATCGGATAGGTGCCGCAATTATCTTAGTGGTAGCTGGGTGCGCTTTATTTTCTGGTTGTGCAACAGAGTACTCGAGCAAATTGGCTAACATGGACAAATGGCAGGCTAATTGCGCCAATGCTGGCGTCGAACGTCAGTTGTTCCTAAAAAACATCATACTACTTGAGCAATCGAATCTAGAGGCAGATGCATTGTCGAGAGAAAAGGTTGCACGTTTAAATGAACTTCTATTAGAATCGGATAGACTATGTGGCGTAAATGGATTTTATTCACAGCAATCTTAGTCCTTGTTAGTGGCTGCCAATCAGTGAAGACTATTACAAAAACTGAAGCACGTTTAACAACAGATCAACTCGACTATTATCAAATTGATTGCAAAAACCCTAATCAACTAACCATGTTGGAAACTCAGAGAGTCTCAAGAACAGACTACATGAAGAATGCACTTATAATAAGAAGTCCTATAGGTTGGACTATGAGTTTGTTAGATGGAACACTTGACGAACGATACAAGGTAGACAGAGGACAAAGAACAGCAGTACAACGTTTAACAGAATATCAAGCTAAGTCATGGTGCCCATAAAAAAACTATTCTTTTTCATTTGCGTGTTTGCGTTCCAAAGTGTATATGCTGACTGCTATTTTAGGAGAGAAGTGCTCAGCATTGGTGGCTTGCCTATTGCCAACGAACGTGAGTCAACAGTTCTGCAGAGCAACAACACCTACATGTGTACATACTCATTTAACGTGTTGGTTAACGGTGTTTGGACCAAAGCAGAACGAACAGCCGATCATGCAAACAAAACACATGCTTGTTTAACCGCAAGGGATCAGGCTAGAACTTTTATACTTACAGCAGTGCCAGACGAGTACGAAGTGGATGTGTTACAGCACACTGAGATGGTTTGCGATACTCGTAAAAACGAACAGAAACTGTATGTGGATGTTGGACAAGTAGTTAACTTGAGTGATTTAGCCATTGATCCAAGATTTATTAAAAATGGGCAAATACAATTGATAACACCATATGATGCACCGCATATGAAGTGCGCTATATTTTTAGAAAACGTTATTAGACAAGATGGTGTAGCAATACAAAACAAAGGATATGCCTGTGCAACAGGTAATGCATGGACAGTTTGGAAGAAATGGGAAGCCGCAAGGATTGACAATTCATAAAGTTTAGTGTATAGTAAGTATATCATGACAGGACAAACAAAATTTTTAATCGCCTTGGGACTACTTTTTATACTTGGTTACTACACAGTATCCAGTGAAGAAGTAAGACAAGAAGTTTTAACTGAAACTATCTCAATTGAGGAGTAGAATATGACTAGAGTAATTGCTTTAGGGCTATCATTGTTGTTAGGTGCATGTGCTTCAACAAAAGACCCTATGATGGTAGAAATTGAAGAAGCAAAAGATCGGCGAGCTGATACCGTTGAAGCGGTACTAGACACACAGCCAGACTGGTACAAGAAAGGGTGTACGCAGATTAGCGAAATTGCATGTGCAATGGCTATAGGTGAAAGCACAAGCCTGCAAGCCAGCGAAGATATTGCAATGGAAATTGCCAAAGGCAAGATTTGCGATACAGCAGGCGGAACTGTGGACAAAGTGTCTAAAACCTATAGAACAATTGATGGTGGAGATGCTACAATAAACAGTAGAACCAGTATCAGGAGTGTGTGCGACAGTGTAGATGTGTCAGGAATACTTGTTGGTAACAAAGAAGTGTTTGCTCTAAACGACAAATACATGACCTACATTGAGCTTAAGATTCTACTAGAAGGTAACAGTTTTAGGGATCGTAAGCAACGAGCGCAGGTAGGAGCAAGTGCTGAAGCTAATGCTGATGCAATGTTAGAAGAACTAGAGTAACTCAAGTTATTAATTGGACGCTCCTGCGATGTTAAATACACGTACTGGAGCGTTTCAATGAGTATACTCAAATCAATTATGGAGCGTCCGCTCCCCAAGATTACTTTTCAAAAGCGGAAGATGTATCGTCCCAATCGTGACGAAATATTATATACGTATAGATTGATTAATCTGTATATATTTGATAATATATTAGCCATGCCCGAAATAACAACTGGGCAACCACAAAAGGCTTGGGCATACTGTCTTTGGTATGACGAACCACAAGGACCAGACACATTCTGTACAATACATCTCAATAAGATTTGGATGTGCAGACAGTGGTTTATAAACACATTTGCGCATGAGATGGTGCACCAGTGGCAATGGGACATTTACAGACCTAACGAAAATCCAAACTACAACAAATATGTAAACAAGAGCATGGGACATGGTCCCAGTTTCTTTAGATGGAGAGACAAGTTTGCACAACATGGTCTGTGTCTCAAAGGATCATTTGGTCAAAAACGTTGGTACAAACATCAGAATTTTAATAAGTGCTAAAGCGATAAATATCATAATGCACATTAAAGATATAATAAAAGAAGCACCTGCGTTTTCCAAAGGAAGACCCGAAGTGTTTTTGGACATGGACGGAGTGGTTGCTGACTTCTTTAGTGAGTATGCCAAAATGGCCAACGTTGAAAACTACAGAATGATTCCGGGCGAGTTGGCCGCACCAATCTTGGACAAGATGCAGGGCACAGACTTTTTCTATAGGTTACCAAAGTTCCCCACAGCAGATGCACTGGTAAACATACTAACCAAAACGTTTGGACACTATAATATATGTTCAAGTCCGTTGCGTGGCGATCACGAAAACAGCGACAAAATGAAACGTGCATGGATCAAAGAGAATCTTAAGACACAACCAAAACGCATTGTTATCACACCAAACAAAGCCCAGGATGCGCCAGCAGTACAAGCAGACGGCACACCAAACATTCTAATAGACGACCGCAACACCAATATCACACAATGGGAACAGGCAGGCGGCTTGGGAATAAAGTATCAAGCAGATGAAGATGGTTTGGATACAGTAATTGAAGGACTTAAACGTGCATTTGAAGTTATACGTGGGCAACGTAAACACGAACCACAAGACATCGTCAGTAAAGAATATGGTGGTGATACTATTGCTACAAATGATAAACAAGATGTGGCGGAAGGCTTAACTGAAAGCACACTATCTGATCATGAAGATGAACTACGTGAGTTTGTAAAGTGGACATGCGACAAACTAAAGATCAAAAAAATGCCACGTTTGGAGTTCCAGGATTCAAAAGATTCCGAGCCACAAACCAAGACAGCACACTTTGATATGCAGGACGGTATGATTTGGATATACACAGGTAATCGTAACCTTGCTGATATTATGCGCAGTGTTGCGCACGAACTAACACACTACAAGCAGGACGAAAAAGGACAGGTGTCTCCAGATCAGAGTTATCCAGGATCACCTATAGAACAGCAAGCAGACGCAGTTGCTGGATACTTGATGAAACTATACTTAGACAAAGAGCCAGGAGCGTTAGAATGAGAGCAACTGAGCTGTACGAATCACAAAAACTAAGTTTAGAAGAACTTAAAGCCGCTATAGACAGTGGACAAGCACCCAAGGTACAGCCAGCTGGATTCTCACGTTACAACAATACTTTCGGTGAGTTAGAACAACTTGGTTTCATGACCAAAGAATCAACACCAGCATATGGATCTGTATATGTTGTAACACAGACGTATACTGGTCCTGGTCCAGTAACACTGGTACGCAGTGATGGCAGAGAAGAAGTTATCAACACTGGTTGGAAACAAGAAACAGAGGTTGATAGATCATGAGAGCCAGTGAACTTATAACTGAGCAAGGTGTGGTGGAGGCCGAGAACCGTGCCAACACAGTAGAGCACTTGTTGAATCGTATAAATGTGGCGGCAAAACTCTGCGACCCCATGGGAGATCGTCCATTGTTGTTTCGAGATTTTAAGGTAAAAGTGCAGGGAAATACAGTATTAAATAAAATATCAAACGACTATTTGCGAGGACCTTATAATGTCCTAGCAGGTCCTGCCGGAGCAAAGCAGTGGCAATTGCTAGAATTATTAGATATCAAATATCCGGTGTTTACAAAAATGATTCGCCCCGACAGCAATCGTGGACCGTTTGGTGATGCTCACATTTTTATTCCACCGTCTGGATCTCAAGTGCGTTGGAGCCCACGTGTCAAAGACTTTGGTAGCCAACGGTTGGCCGAAGAGCTAAAAGGCAGTGCGGGGCCAGGGTGGGAGCCAGCCAATGATCCACAGGTTAACGAATTGGCTAAAACATATCTACGTGAACTACCTGACACATATACCTGTCTCTTATACACATCTGACGCTGCCGACGACTCCTTACGTGTAG
>OJCR01000108.1_pt1 | contig 41468 bp, 33 predicted proteins | sample 1591611 | NCBI WGS metagenome assembly OJCR01 (sample SAMN05416815, study PRJEB24817) | seawater metagenome | isolation source: Sea water | place: Canada:Atlantic | collected 2013-07
TGACCTTGCTTGGATGAATGATTTGATCGAGCAAGTCATGAGCGCTGTATTGACCACGTGCTCCGGTCAAATCAGGGCCCGTCATACCTCCAGCATTGCCAAAACGATGACATGCGAAACAAGCTGAACCTGAGAACATCTTTTTCCCGTTCTCAAAATCACGGTTTTTCATGTCAGTCCGCGTGGAATCGCCCAGGTCATCCATAGTCCAGTCAGTCATGGTGCGGCCGGCGAACATGGTCCCAAGGTTTTCGATGACGGACATGGATTCGGGCTCTTGAGCAATGAGATCAGCGTGCAAGGCCATTTCGGTGTCTGTAAAAGTTGCCAGACTGTCATTGCGGATAAATTCAATGAATTTGGTAAAACTGGCGCCGCCCTGATAATTGGCAGCCTTGAGGAACCACTCAAGCTGCTGTTTCCTGAGTTCCGGGGACCATCCTGCTTTAAGGAAGCGCAGGCTGCGGGCGTATTGCATTTGAGGTTCCTGACTTTCCGCTGATGCAATCAATGCCATCCCCTTGGATGCTGTGCTCGGAGCTTGCAGGAAAGCCATGGTTTCACATAGAAGCCAGTTCAATTCAAAGGTATCTGCAGGAAATGAGGGATCCAATTTACCAACAATCGCACTGACCTTTGCTGGTGATGGCTTTCCAAAGCGGACAAATACAATTTCCAGCAGGCGCACATACCCCAGCTGATCATCGTGAGAAAGCGCTGCGAAATCGAGTTCTAGCAACGAATCTAAGATTTGATCTCGCACAGCGGCGTTGACGACATGACCTGTTTCAGGGCGATGACTGGGGGCAACACCTTTGAGGCGGGCCAATGCCAGTAGCGCAGGAATACGGCGATCGGGCATGGGTTCGTTGAGTGCCTTGGATTCCCATTGAACGGTTGGTTGATGTTCAAGGACCACGCGGGCAGCATTACGTATATAGCGATCCTTGTGATTCAAATGAGGCCAGGCTGCGCTCACGGCTTCCATGTGAGCGTGTCCGTGAAATTTTTCTAGACGATGCCGAAGCTTCCGCATGGGGGTCACCGTTGGACTCATGTCAACGGGGCTTGTTGGTTCATCCCCGACGTATGTGACGCGATATAAACCAGATTGAACCCTTCGTCCACCGATCGCAAAATACATCGCTTGATCTTGCGGATGAACGATCAAATCGGTGACAGGTAATGGAGCACTGGTGACAAACTCCTCTTTCGTGCCTTTGTAGCTGGATCCATCTTCTTCGAGATGGACGGCATAAATCTTACCCCAGCTCCAATCCAGAATGTAAAAGGCATTTTGATATCTGGCTGGGAATTTGGCGCCATAACCGAATCTTGTTCCCGTGGGGGAACCAGGACCTATGTTGAGGGTTGCTGGCACGGTGTCAGGATAAAATTCAGGATACTTCCCTGCACCGTTTCTCCACCCGTATTCAGCACCACTGAGGACATGGTTCACTCTTGTTGGGCGATACCATGGCGTATTGAAATCATACTCCATGTCTGCATCGTAAGTGAAAAGCTCACCATCTTTATTCAATCCCCCACCATAGATGTTCCGAAATCCCGAGGCATACATTTCAAATTCTTTGCCGTCTCGCGATACACGGTAGACAATACCTCCGGGTGCCAGCACGTGTCTATTATGTCCACGACCATCCGGCATACGAGGCAACAGGTGATCATCCCCCCATAACTTGGCGACTTGAGACGAGCCGGACGATCCTTCATTGTTCCCACCAGAAATCACCGCATTGTTTCCCGTGATCAAATAAAAATACTTGCCATCAGCCGTTGGGACAACCGCATGCACCCCGTGATCACCGCGTGAATTAAAAGCGCGAAGTAATTCGACTTTATCAAGGATGCCATCTCCATTGGAATCGCTCAGCCGGTAAAAACCGCTCTGGATTTTCCGCTCATAATCATTCACTCCCGCGTAAAGAGCACCATCGACATACACCATTCCATTGATGGCTCGGATATCGACAGGGACCTTTTTTATATCCGAAGGGGTCAGTGTCTCTCCTGGAGCAGGAGGGGTAAACTGATAGAGACTGCCATATTGATCCGCGGCGTACATACTGCCGTTTGGATCAGAAGCCAGAGCCACCCACGAACCGTGTTGTTGACTTGGCACTGAATATAGCAATTCTGTTTTGAATCCCTTGGCTGTCTTGATAAGCTCTACGGGAGTGGCTGCATTTTCATCAAAAGCTAATCCCTTCTCAGCGGCCTGGGCATTACACATGCTTCCCATGATCATACCTGCTGACAAGGCCAGCATCCATTGTTGGATGACTCTCATCCGTGGTTGGCATTTTCCTTGGTGAGTCTTTTGCATTTCTTTCATAAAGATTCTTACTTATTCTACCTACAATCTTTCTCAATGAGGCCTGCGACTGACAGCAGGCCAGGGTCATTCAAAAACATGGTGAAATCCATTCGGTTTACTTGGTTTTGATGAATGATGGAATCGGGTCCAATTATGAGGTTCCTGAACAGTTCAGGTCAAGAAAACCTCGATAATTTAGGTAAACCCCATTGAGTGTTCCATCACAGGCAAGAGAGGAGTGTTTTTACATGGAAGGTTTGTTGAATTGCATTCCATGGGTGCACGTTGCAGCATGCATCATGGTCACTTGGATAAGATTGCTTCGATTGGCAAAGGATTCCCTCTGCTTTTTTCTGATCTTAACTCAGATTTCAGGAACGTTTGAAATACGTGCAGCTCAGTCCGGACATTTCACTTTTGACTCTTCACAAGAAGTTACAGGTAAGATCAATGGTTACCGGGGCATCTGGTTTGATCTGGGACAGAGGTCAGCTTACGGCTCAAAGTATTCAGGAGGTATGGGAACATATACCGCCAAACATTGCCCAACGGCCATTTATTCCAAACAAACCCATAAAACGTTCTTTGTGTATGGTGGTACCACCCAGCAAGAAGAACGAAGATTGCTCGCAATGGTCGGTTTTTTCGATCATTCCACCGGTATGGTTTGTCAACCTACCGTTGTGCACGACAAGCAGAAGGTCAATGATCCCCACGATAACCCTTCACTGAGCATCGATAGTGAAGGTTACTTGTGGGTATTCATCAGCGGACGTGCAAGGCATCGTCCTGGTTTTAAATATCGCAGCACGGAGCCCTATAAAATCGATGCGTTTGAGCAAATCAGTGAAGAAGAGTTCACCTACCCCCAGCCTTGGTGGATACCCGGGCAAGGTGTCCTTCACTTGTTTACTAAATATACCCAAGGGAGAGAGCTGTATTGGAACAGGAGTCAATACGGACTGGGTTGGACACGCGAACAAAAGCTCGCAGGCATGGGAGGCCATTATCAAATCAGCCGATGTATCGGTTCAAGGGTCATCACAGCTTTCAACTACCACCCAAAAGGTAATGTTGATAAAAGAACCAATTTATATTTTCTGGGGACCTCCAACCAGGGAGAGAGCTGGCAGACGGTCGATCAAAGAAAAGTCACACCTCCGCTGACCCAAACCGATCACATGGCTCTTGTGAAGGATTACGAGGCTGATTCCCGACTGGTTTACCTCAAGGACATTACTGTGGATGGAAAGGGAAACCCGGTTATCCTTTACATCACCAGTGACCATCATGAGCCAGGACCCCATCTACGGAACCGAGAGTGGACTTTTGCACAATGGGACGGCCATGAATGGAATCTAAGCAACATTACGCACGCTTGGCATAACTACGACATGGGCTCACTCTACATTGAACCTGATCAAACATGGAGATTGATCGCGCCCGTAGGTCCTGGGCCTCAACGATACGGCACGGGAGGTGAAATGGCCATTTGGATCCGCCCTGCAGAAAAGCGTCAATGGAGTCATTTTCGAAATCTGACCGAAGAAAGCCCACGCAATCATGGGTATGCGAGGCGCCCCGTCAATGCGCACCCTGATTTTTATGCTTTCTGGGCAGACGGAAACCCAGATCGACTCACTCCTTCATTTCTATACTTTACCAACAAAAATGGAACTGGGCTCTGGAAACTTCCTTACACGATGAGCCATGAGTTGGAAAAACCAATAAAACAGTATTGAGAATCACTTGTTGTTTGAGGAAAACTCAAAGTTCCTTCGAATCAATCTGCACAGCAAACATTCCGTGATCGGATGGCGGTTCCACGTAAACCGATTTGAATACGCCACCTCCTGTAATGACACTATTGCTCACAGGTCCCGACTCCGAATCGGCAAACATCACCGATTGCCACTCCCCGTTTGATTCAGCTTTGAACACCACTCGGTAATCCACTTTGCGTCGAGCTGCAAAATCTATTTGCAGGCGCTTGAATATTCCAAGATCAACAACCTTGGAAGTGATGGAAAACTTCAATCTAGGCACCAGAACATTCAATGAACCATCAGGACAAATTTCAGAATCCAAACGATCCAACCCAAAAGGGGAAGGCCCGCTGATCCTGCTCCCATCCAGGCGGAAACGTGAAGAATGACACGGACATGAATGAGTATTGGAAGTCTTACTGAAGGTTCGAACCGCACAAGAAGCATGAGAACACTCAGCACTCAAGACAATGAGCGAGTCATCTTCAAGACGGTTGATCAGGATAGGGTGAAGCGTTCCATCTGGTTGATGGTTGGAGCGGATAGGGTTGAATCCCAATCGAACCGACCCCCCCACTTCCTGCAGCGTTTTGTAGTCCTCAGGACGCACATTAAGAATGCCTTGATTACCATCAGGAGAGGGTGACAATTCCCCAAGTAGAGGCAAGCGGTGCATGCGTCCAAGCCCTGTCATCCAGGCAGCATTGAACAGGAAAGTTCTGACAAAAGTGCGTCGAGACAAGTTCATGAAACCAAACCAAGCAGGAACTGTGCCTTCTCAGGAGTGCAAAGATCGAACAAACGCATCCATTCGATCCATTCCTTTTTGGATATTTACCATACTGGTTGCATAACTGATCCGAATGTAATCATCCGAACCAAAGGCAATACCTGGAACGGCGGCGACTTGAGATCGCTCGAGCAATTGATCGCAAAACTCCGTGGATTGCATGCCCGTTCCTGAAATATTCGGGAAAAGGTAAAAAGCTCCTTGTGCCTTGACGCACGTGACCCCCGGCATGGCGGTTAATCGTTCGTAGGCGTAGTTACGCCTACGATCAAACTCAGGCAACCATTCTTTCAAGTGATGTTGAGAGCCTCGCAATGCCTCGACCCCACCCTTCTGAGCAAAAGAAGTCGGATTGCTCGTGCTGTGGCTTTGTATGGCGTTAATGCGCTTTGCAATTGGTTCCGGGGCAGCAATGAATCCCAGGCGCCAACCTGTCATGGACCAGGCTTTTGCCAGACCATGGGTAATAATGGTATGCGCTTGATGTTCGGATGAAAATGAGGCAACGGTTTGGTGCTTGGCATTTCCGTAGATCAAGTGCTCGTAAATTTCATCACTCAAGATCATTACTCCTTTCTCCACACAGACATCACCCAAAGCTTTTATTTCAGCAGGCGAATAAATGGTCCCCGTGGGATTGCTTGGAGAATTAAGAATAAAAATCCGAGTACGATCGTTGATGGCTACGCGCAACTGTTCGGGTGTTACTTTGAACTGCGTTGCATCCGTTGTATCAAGGATCACGGGTTTTCCCCCGGCCAATTTGACCATCTCAGGGTAACTTAACCAGAAGGGCGCAGGAATAATTACTTCATCTCCCTGGTCACAGATGGCCATCATGATGTTGTAACATGAATGTTTCCCCCCACAACTAACGATTATTTGAGAAGCCTTGTAGGTCAATCCATTGTCCCGTTGAAACTTTTCAACAACAGCATCCTTTAATTCCGGGATACCGCTTGCGGGTGTATACTTGGTGAAACCTTCGTTTAAAGCCCTGATGGCGGCATCCTTGATGTGCTGTGGAGTATCAAAATCAGGTTCACCTGCTCCAAAACCGATCACATCCTGCCCTTCAGCCTTCAATTGCTTTGCCTTGGCACTGATTGCCAGAGTAAGAGAAGGAGCTAAAGAAGCCGCACGCTGTGAAATATGATAATTCATCGTATTCAATAGGTATTCACCCATACTCGACCCATGCCATTCCGATCAAGTGGAATTGACGAAAAATTAAGAATAAAGGCCGTATTTTGTGATCGTATCAATTATTTCGAGCTTTCCTTGCCGATCATTCTGAACTTCCAGGACACCCTTTTGAGAAAAAAGCCAATGGGTAAAGGATGCCGCACTAAATGGCAAATAAGATATTTTTACGACTCAACATTCAAGATTGCCTTGCCCACCCCTTCCTGAAATCATCATGCCATGAAGATGCAAAAAACCTTGTTGCTTGCTGGAATACCTGCCGTTCAGAAAAACCTCTATCACCGTATTCAATTTTCTGTCGGTGATCCAGCCGCGTGGATCCAGTTTGAAAAAACGGATGGTAAGCGCCAATCAATCCTTGTTTGTCGTGATATTGAAATGGAACGGGCTCGAAAAAAAGCAACGGTTGATGCTGTTTATTGTCCAGCTGATTTCACTCCGGAAGCAGGCCTTTCAGGGGATCGTGAAACAGCCACAGCTCAAGCCGCTGCCGAGTGTCTGAATCGCAAAGGAATCACCGCGGTCACTTCTGATCGTTCACTTGCCCTCATCTACCTTGAAGCCCTGAAAAATGCTGGAATTGAAGTCCATTATTCACCTGAAATGGGAGTCATGGAACGTCGAGGAAAATCAGAAGATGAATTGATTGCTTTGAGACAAGCCCAGTCCATCACTGAGAAAGTCATGAGCATGGCGTGCCAGTTAGTTTGTCATGCCAAAGCGCGTAAAGATGGCTCACTGAAAGTGGAGGGAGATTCGCTCACATCAGAATCATTACGTGCGCGGATTGATCACTGGCTGTTGGATGAAGGTTTCAGTAACCCGGGCAGTATCATTGCGTGCGGCCCTCAGGGGGCCGATTGTCATGAATATGGAAAAGGACCGCTTTGCACGGAATCTCCCATCATCATCGATATTTTTCCATGCAGCAAATCAACTCATTATAATGGAGATTGTACGCGCACTGCTGTTCACGGAAAAATCCCTGTCCACATTGAGAAAGCATACAATACGGCAGTCAAAGCAAAATTTGCCGCAATGAAAGTCACGAAAGCCGGTGTCACTGGCGAAGCAGTGCATCAAGAAACCATTCGAGTGATTCACGAACAGGGTTATGAGACGGGGTTACCCGGTAAAGAAAGCGCGGCAAGTCGTTGTGCAATGGTGCATGGGACTGGGCATGGTGTAGGTCTCGAAGTGCATGAACCACCACTGCTCGATTTCAAGGGGCCTGGACTCATTGTCGGGGATGTCCTGACCATTGAACCTGGTCTTTACTGCCCTGTCTGGGGAGGGGTTCGAAGTGAGGACATGGTGGCAGTAAGAGAACGGGATTGTGAAAGCTTCAACCTTCTACCAGATACACTGAGCTGGTAGTTGACAATCTTTTCAAGGGATGCCCCGTTCAGTAACGCTGATAAGGGACCAGCTGCGCTTATTTGATTGTGTATTTACGGTTCACCGGCTTTGTTTGTCCTGCTGGTCTCAGAGAAGAGGTAGAAAGCAAGTGAAGAACAACAGTCAAAAGCTCAATGACCTTGCTCATGGCCCTTCAGGGGAAATACGTCATGGCTGCAGACCTCTTCAACGCGTCTTTGAAAACACATAGACCCAAAGCAAAACATTCTTCAGGACAGTTACCGCAGGAAGTAATTGCTGTGGAATCATCCTTCATCAATGCACAATCAAATAATTCAATCAGGTTTCGATTACCGGGTCCATTGAAGCCATTTTTTGAATATTCCTGCAATAAAGGGAGTTAGTTTCGTACGGTTGTAGAGGTCCCCCAATTTACGCAGAGCTTCGGCTTGAGTTGGATAAGGGTGGATGGCATTTGCGATGGCCCCCAATCCGATTTTGTGTGTCATGGCAATGGATACCGCTCCAATCAAATCTCCCGCATGAGTGGATACAATGGTAGCGCCTACGATTTGATCGGTTCCTTTTTTAACATGAACTCTAATGAAACCTTCTGTTTCACCCTCGAGAATCGCACGATCCACTCCCGACATAGGCTGAGTAAATGTATCGATTTCAACCCCCTGCTCTTCTGCCAATTCAAGATTCAAACCCACATGTGCTAATTCAGGCGAAGTGTAGGTAGACCAGGGAATGATTAATGAACTGTGCTTGGCTCTTCCTTTGAATAACGCATTTTTCACCACAGAACGTGCCATGAAATCTGCTGCATGTGTGAACTGATAAGCAGAACAAATATCGCCTGCAGCGTATATTCTGCGATTTGTTGTTTGAAAGGTATCATTGATGACTACCCCCTTTTCACTGAATTCTACCCCGGCCTTATCCAGCCTCAGACCCTCGACATTTGGAGCTCTTCCAACAGCAACAAGCAGCTGATCAACCTCAATATCGTATCCATTCGTGGCTTCATCATGGAGCAAACGAATGGAACCATCCGGATTGATGGAAACCTCTAATTCATGTGCACCGACTAACATGTGTACTCCGTCCTTTTCCATGTGTTTTCGAACCATGGCAACTGCTTCTCGATCTTCATTGGGCATCAACCCGCGATTGGAGGTAATCAAGGAAACTTCAGAACCAAATCGAGCAAAACTCTGGGCCATTTCAGCTCCTATGGGACCACCACCAATCACCCCGAAACGCCTTGGTAGTTCAGTCAGGGAAAATAAAGTTTCGTTTGTGAGATATGGAACTGAATCCAAGCCTTTTATGGGGGGCGCTGAAGCTCTGGCGCCCGTGCATATGACAGCTTTTGAGAAATTTAGTTTTTTTCCATCGACTTCAACCCGGCTACCATCCAGAAAACTTGCCTGCCCAAGGAAAACATCCACTCCCAGGTCGTTGAACCGTCTGACCGAATCGTGCGGGCTGATATCACTGCGAAGTTTCCTCATACGTTCCATAACGGCTGGAAAATCGACCGAAACACCACCGTGCACTTTCACTCCGAATTCCCCTGCACTCCTGACAGCGGCAGCTTTACGGGCAGAACTGATGATGCCCTTGGATGGTACACATCCTACGTTGAGACAATCACCCCCCATCAATGAACGTTCAACAAGTGCCACTCTACCTCCCAGCCCTGCACCAATGGAGGCAGCCACTAAGCCGGCCGTTCCGCCACCAATGACAACAAGATTGTATTTATCCGCAGGTGTTGGGTTTTCGTAATTTTCGGGATGAACATTTGATTGGAGCTTTTTGTTATGAGCATCCAATGGCTGAAGCGCCTCGATTTGTTGTGATTTCATGTTGAAATTCCAGGACGTAGGTATTGCAATACCAAGATGACTTCAAGTCAGATTTATTTCGATTTAAATCGATAGATGATTTTTTTCACTACGAAAGGAAAGAAACCCAGCAATATGAATGCAACGAGCAACTGAGGTGTCAGAATTCCAGCAGCTCCTTTTTCAGCTAGATCTGACAGGCTTGGGAACTGTGTTCCGGCATACACAAAGACAATGGTTCCAGGCAGCATGCCAACCTGACTGACCCACCAGAAGGTTCGCGTAGGAATAGGAGTCAATCCCATGACAATGTTAATCACAAAAAAGGGCACTGCAGGTATCAGTCTCAAGGTGAATAAATAAAAGGCACCTTCCTTCTTCAGCGCTTCATTGAATTTTTCCAATCGATCACCAAACTTGGATTGGATAATGTTGTTCAGTAAGAACCGACTCATAAGAAACGCCATGGTTGCTCCCGCCGTAGAAGCAAAACTTACAAGCATTACCCCCTGTCTAAACCCAAGGAGCCATCCCAGAAACAGAGTCAGTAATGCTGCGCCAGGCAAAGAGAAACCCGTTGCAATGACATAAATAAGAAATGAAAACCCAAGAACGGGGACTGGATATGCCATTTGGTATCCACGAAGAGCGGCTTCTCTTGAAACGAGTGAATCCATCGACAAGAGATGCCCGAATTCCCAGTAAGCAATACTGCCAATGACAATACTAGCCAGGCCTATCCAAATTCTCACGTAACGAGGTTTCCATGGTCTCTCAATTTGCGTTCTTGAATCTGGCATTGCTGTCAATTTCACAATAACTGGGTTTCATGGTCAATAAGCGCCGAGGTAATTTCATGCGTAAAACTATCATGTGTGGTTCATTGATGTTTTAACCAGCAAAATGAACAAACAATACAATCAGTAAACAAAACGTCTGTAGAGCTGCCTGAATATTCCATTTCACTCAGGAGTCATTGCTTGAGATATTCAATATGGGATTTATTTTTCCAGTTTGTTTCCTTAATACTGCTGGTGTATTCATTCAATGATGTATGAGGAGCAAACGCTGGATAAGTGGTGACAATAGCTCACTTCCTCAGCTGAGGTTCTGGATCAGACGGTCTTGTCCATATCCTTTCAATACTGCCATGACAACATGTTATCGCGGTTCTACGCGTCTTTTAAGATGGAACACTGTCTGCACATTTAACTCACGGGTTCTCCCCCAAACTTCATGGGGGCACCCCGGCAAACTCGGCACCTTGCAAATCAAGAACAGATATTTTTCAGCTTGGCAGTGAAGTCCAAATTCCAGCATGCTGGGGCCCATGAAAATTGTATTGGCATATTCGGGCGGTTTGGACACTTCGGTGCTGGTTTCTTGGCTTAAAGACAAGTATCAGGCAAAGATTATTTCTTTTTGCGCCGACATTGGCCAGGAAGAAGAGTTGGACGGACTTGATAAAAAAGCCAAGAAAACGGGTTCTTCCAAGATATACATCGATGATTTACAGGAGGAGTTCGCTCGCGATTATATTTTTCCGATGATTCAGGCGGGAGCCATATATGAAGGACAGTATTTCCTGGGAACGAGTATTGCGCGACCACTGATTGCAAAGCGCATGGTAGAAATCGCGCGCAAGGAAAAGGCTCAGGCGATTGCTCACGGTGCTACGGGGAAAGGTAACGATCAGATTCGATTCGAGCTCACTGCGGCGGCTCTGGCTCCAGAAATTGACGTGATAGCCCCATGGCGTGACGAACAGTTCAGGGCAGATTTTCCGGGACGGAAGGAGATGATTGACTATTGTGCAGCTAAAAACATCCCAGTAGAGGCAAGTGCGAAAAAGCCCTATTCCATGGACCGCAACCTACTGCATATCTCCTACGAAGCAGGCGTACTCGAAGATCCTTGGTTGGATGCCTCCTCTCCTGAACACAAGGAAATGTACAAACTCAGCGTCAGCCCTGAGGATGCCCCAGACGCCCCCGAATACGTCGAACTTGAATTTGAAAAGGGTAATTGCATTGCGGTGAACGGCAAAAAAATGACTCCCCTGAGAGTGATGAAGACCCTGAACAAACTGGGAGGGAAACATGGCATCGGTCGAGTTGATCTTGTTGAAAACCGATTCGTTGGCATGAAATCCAGAGGCGTCTATGAAACACCTGGTGGCAGTGTTTTGTTGTTCGCCCATCGCCAAATTGAAAGTTTGACCATGGACCGAGAAGTCATGCATCTGAGAGATTCACTTATGCCCAAATATGCTGAGCTCGTCTATTACGGTTTTTGGTTTGCTCCTGAGCGAGAGGCATTGCAAGCCTTGATCACGGAAAGCCAAAAAAACGTTTCTGGAACTGTTCGTTTGAAACTATACAAGGGCAACATCATCACTGCGGGAAGAAAATCTCCCCTCAGCTTGTATAATCCTGAGATTGCAACGATGGAAGCTGATCCCACACAAGCTTATAACCAGGATGACGCCACAGGTTTCATCCGCTTGAATGGTTTGAGATTGAAAGTTGGAGCTCAGGTTCATCAACCTCCAGCTCCCAAAAAGGCCAGAAAGAAAAAAGCCAAAAGCGCTCGGAAGAAAAAATAATCAAAAATAGATAAAAGCTTTATTCATTGGCATCCGTTTCCAGCCTCCAGCCGGGACGGATGCCTTCTTCGTTATGCTGCAGGGAGGCACCAGAGCCTATTTTCCAGGCCGCAAGTAAGCCGACCATCGCCGCATTGTCTGTACAGTATCGTCCTTGAGCAATTCTGAGTGATAGCCCATTGGCATCACAGGCTTGTTGCAATCCATCGCGCAAGCCGCGATTGCATGACACACCTCCCGATGCTGTGATCATTGCCACTTCACTCTGCAACGCTGCACGCATCGTTTTTTTGACCAGGACATCGACAATAGCAGCTTGTATGGAGGCACACAAATCCTGCAGATGACGATGATCTTCCAGCAATGCTGGATGCTTTTGAATGAAATATCGGACGGATGTCTTGAGACCGCTGAAACTGAAATCAAACCCGGGATCTTTGAGCATTGGCCTTGGAAACACGTAGGCTTTGGGGTTTCCTTTCGATGCAAGTTGATCCAACACAGGCCCTCCAGGATAGGGGAGACCCAACAGTTTGGCGGTCTTATCGAAACACTCACCAGCCGCATCATCAATGGTTGCTCCAATTACATGATGATTCAAAGGCGAATCCACTTTGACCAACATGGTGTGACCTCCGCTGACAATTAAACTGATGTTTGGTTGAAAAGAATTTTGGTTCAGGCGTTTCGTTTGCGGGTCAATCCAGGGCGAATAAAGGTGTGCCTCGTGATGATTGACCCCAATGAAGGGCTTATCCAAAGCAAAGGCCAGAGTTTGAAATGCATGAAAACCCACCATCAAGGCAGGAGGTAAACCCGGCCCTTGAGTGGCCGCGATCAAATCCATGTCGCTGATCCTTTTCCCAGCCATTTCCAGGGCTTGACGAGCGACAGGAAGCAAGTTCTTCAGATGCTCCCGTGCTGCCAGCTCAGGCACCACTCCACCATACTCTGCATGAAGTTGGATTTGTGATGCAATCGGGTCGGACAAGATCAAGCCGTCATCGATAACAGCCGCTGCTGTTTCATCACAGGAGGATTCAATCGCCAATATCTTCATTTTGACCAATCAATGAGTTGCAATGATGGAAACGATTGCTTGAATAGAGTATCCAGCATGAAAATCCTGATCAAGTTCAGGCTAATTACGATCTTTTAAAAGGAATACACCTCTCAACAGATCAGTGGCTCGATCAAGTTGCTTGTCCCGGACGGCCTTGATTCGCTCACGCTGTTCCTCGGACAGTTGTATTAAAGCATCCACTCCACCTGGAGAGCGTTTGTAAAATAAAGACTCCAGATCTTCGTCTGAAACTGAAACGGTGATATCCGGAGTAATTCCTTTGCCATGAATGATCTTTTCACTTGGAGTGTAATACTTCGCCGTTGTCAAGCGGAGAGCCCATCCTCCGGAAACCGGAAAGATGCTCTGCACTGAACCTTTACCAAAAGTCTGTTCGCCAAGCACAACCGCACGCCCCAAGTCCTGTAGACATCCTGAAACAATTTCAGAGGCGCTGGCACTGCCATTGTTCACGAGCACGACGATGGGGAGATCAAGGATCGGATCCAATGACGCCGCATGATGTTTGCTTCGCATCATCTCGCTCTTGCCTTGGGTGAAAACAACCAATTGACCCGCGGGTAGAAACTGTTCGCAAACCTCGACTGCTTGATCAAGCAAACCGCCAGGATTACCCCTGAGATCAAGAACGAGGCCGCGCATCCCCTTCTCCATCATCTGATCCACAGCTTTACGCAGATCTCGGCTGGTCTGCTCTCCAAACTGAGTCAGCCATACATAGCCAATATTATCCTTATCCAGATCAAAGGTATTGTTTCCCGAGAAATCCTTGACCGTTTGAAGTTTGATGATCGCTCTCTCAAGTACAACTTCGCGCATCTTGGCACTGGAAGGTCGATACAAAGTGATGGTGACTTCAGATCCAGGCTCGCCTCGTAGACGTTTGACAGCTTCCTGTAGTGTGATGCCTTCGGTAGTGCGATTTTCAATTTTTACAATACGGTCTCCTGAAATAACTCCAGCCTGAAATGCGGGAGTATCAGCCATGGGGGAAACGACGGTAAGATATTTTTTATTCTCGTCCATGGTAACGACGATACCGACGCCACCAAAGGCACCCTCTGTATCTTTTTTCAGTTCGTCGTAATGTACGGGTTCCATGAATTCACTGTGAGGATCCAGTGAACTCAACATGCCTTTTAATGCACTTTGAATCAGGTCACGGTAAGTCAGCTTGTCTCCCTCAACATAATCGGAGCGGATGCGTTCCACGACGGATGCAAATAACTCATAGGTTTCGTAGGGATCCTCGGCAGAAGAAGCCTGAGCGGTCTCACGGTATAAGAGAAAACCCACCGTCAGATTGACGCCGAGCAAAACCATTATGGAAGAGTAAATAAGTTTTTTTACCATGGAATTGACTTATGCTAACGAACTGTTTTTGACGTGGTCCACACTAAACGCCCCGCGATTGATTAGCAAGCAACCAACTGACATAAGGAAGATCGTCCGGGTAGGTTACTTTTGGGTTTGGATAGTCGCTGGGTACGATTTTAACGGGGATTCCGGCATACTCACATGCTGCGGTATCATCGGTGAAAACCTTCTTTGCAAGGCGAACTCTCTCTAGGGCATCCCGTATTAGATTCAATCGAAAGACTTGCGGTGTCTGAACAGCCCATAATCCCTCCCGATCGACGGTAGATTCAATTGATTGTGAATCATCTGCTCGTTTGATTGTGTCGGTTATTTTGCGGCCAGCAACGACAGCTCCATATCGATGTGCTTCTTTCAGACAATCACGAACCAAGACCGGATGAGCGCACGGTCTGGCTGCATCATGAATCGCTACGATTTCGCAGCTCTCGGGACATGCTTTCAATCCATTCCAAACCGAATCTTGACGTTCTGCACCACCTGGAACTAACTCGTAAGGCTTGCTGACCCGAATTTCAGAGGCCAATTGATCAATGGCCTGATGACGTTCATCGCGTGCCACGATAATGATTCGATCTATCTCGGCAATCGTGTCAAGAGCTCTCCAAGTGTGCCCTAGAATAGGTGTACCGTCGACTTCCAGCCAAAGCTTGTCCACGCCCATCCGAGCTCCTTTCCCCGCTGCAACAATAATGACAACATTCATTGTTCGACAAATGAACCGGTGATGTCACAAATCACTGGTTTGCCGTTCCCGCAGAAGCCAGCCCATTCATAACTTAACTTGAGTGATAAGCGTTTATTTTAATGAGGGAGTATCTTCAGCTGCAATGGCCTTTGCGACAGATGCATCATCGGGAAGAGGGCGAACCTCTAATTTGCGATAGTGCACAACACTTCCTGGATCATGCTGCTGAACAGCCAAATGCCCTTCGGTCCAGGTGTTTTTCTCATCTATAAAATCAACAACTACCTTATTGTTGACTTTGATGATGATGCGATTCCCTATGGCAATGATATGCTGCGTCCACCAGGTATCGTCCTCAATGAGTTGTTCGCCGATTTTCACAAAATTATATAACGAACCAGTTCGCTGTGGATCAGAACTGGTATTTTCCACCTGCGACTCATATCCCTTAGGCCAGCCACGACCGAGTTGAGCGCGAAAATACAAGCCGCTATTTCCTTTGTGATTCAGTTTGACCTCTGCTCGATATTCCATATTCCGGTAAGTATTTGGACTGAAAAGATGACTTCGGTTGCCTTTTCCAACCAGTAATCCATCATCGTCCACACTCCAAGCATGCGGATCAAATGTCATCCAACCGCTGAGGGTTTTCCCATCCAGCAAGGAAATCCAACCCTGTTCATCAGGGACTGTTGGTGTTGATTTTCCTGATACAGTTTGTGCTTTGCAGGCCATGGGCAGGTTGAAAACGGCCACTAAAACAACGGTGTAGATCAAATGTTTGATATTTTTCATTCTTCGATTCAATTTATCGCATTGTTTGACGAATGACAATAGGATTGAATGGCGATTTAAACAAAGCACTAATGGGGCGAAATGAAGCAGATACGACATCTGAAAACAATGCAGCGGTGGGCACTTGATTCCAAAAGAACCAGCGGCAAGGTTGCTCTGGTTCCTACCATGGGCTTTTTACACGATGGTCATGTCAGCCTGATAAAGAGAGCACGTCAATCCGCAGGTGCAGCAGGGAAAGTCATCGTAAGTATTTACGTGAATCCGACTCAGTTTGGAGCCAATGAAGATTTTTCATCCTATCCCCGGGATCTTACGAAGGACTTGAATATCTGCGAAAGAGAGGGGGTGGATGTTGTATTCATGCCTTCCGACACATCCATGTATCCAGATACGACAGAAAAGGAATACTCCACTTATGTAATCGAATCCAGCTTGTCGCCTACGATGGAAGGTAAATCGCGTCCTGCTCACTTTAAGGGAGTCACAACCGTTGTCTGCAAACTCTTTATGTTGACACTGCCAGACATGGCTGTTTTTGGGGCTAAAGATTATCAGCAAGCAGCCATCATCCGTAGAATGACCTCCAACCTGAATATTCCGGTCAAGGTGATTGTAGCGCCAACCATTCGTGAGAAAGACGGATTGGCCATGAGTTCTCGAAACGCTTACCTGAGCATGGAAGAGCGCAGTCAAGCTGCCATTCTCATTCAAACTCTGACAGAGGCTAAAGGGATAGTCCGTTCATCACCTGAGCAATCCATTCTAACAACGAAAATTCAATCCATATTGAAAGCTCGAATCCGAACAAAAAAACTGGCCAAGCTGGACTATATCGCTTTTTTTGATCCCGATACGCTGCAACCTCTTGATAAAGTTTGCAAAGGGTCTCACATGGCCTTAGCCGTTTATTTTGGAAAAACCCGATTGATCGACAATATCAGACTCTGAAGAAATGCCAGATATGGACAACAAAACACCCATTCGTTCTTTTGATTTTATCGTTCTTGGGAGCGGTATCGCTGGCTTGACATTTGCCCTCAAAGCAGCTGAGCACGGCAGCGTCGCCATCATCACTAAGAAACACAAGGCTGAATCCAATACAAATTATGCTCAAGGCGGTATAGCAGCTGTCACCAGTCAGGAAGATAGTTTTGAAACACACAACAACGACACCCGTGAAGCAGGCGCAGGTCTTTGCAAAGATGAAGTGGTACGAACCATTGTCTCAGAGGGTCCAGATCGGATTGACGAACTCATTCAACTGGGCATGCGATTCAGTGAGCGCGAGATACCTGATTCAGGTGGAGTAAAAGAATTGGATCTGGGGAAAGAGGGTGGACACTCCAAGCGTCGGATTCTTCATTGCAAGGATATCACTGGACGGGCAATCGAGCACGCTTTGTTGAATGCCATTGCCTCCAATGATCAAATCACAGTTTTTGAAAACCACTTTGCCATTGATCTCATTACTTCAAAAAAACTGAGGGTCAGTGGAGCCAATCGATGCTTGGGAGCATTTGTCCTGAACTGTGAGTCGCATGCAATAGAAACATACAGCGCACCAGTAGTCCTGCTCGCGACTGGGGGATGCGGCAAAGTTTACCTTTACACGACAAATCCAGACATTGCCACAGGAGATGGGGTAGCGATGGCATATCGAGCCGGAGTGCCTACGGCAAACATGGAATTCGTTCAATTTCACCCAACATGCCTTTATCACCCGAAAGCCAAAACGTTTCTCATCAGTGAGGCACTTCGAGGTGAGGGAGGAATTCTCAAAAGCATCGAGGGAGAGGCATTCATGGAAAAGCAACACGAAATGGCATCCCTTGCTCCAAGAGATATTGTGGCCAGAGCCATTGATTCCAATATGAAGCGCAGCGGAGCAGATAATGTCTTTCTCGATATCACCCATAAATCCGCACCCTTTATTATGAATCGATTTCCAAACATTTATTCCACATGCATGAAATATGGGATAGATATCACCAAGGAACCGATCCCTGTAGTGCCGGCAGCTCATTACCAATGCGGCGGTGTGGTGACTAATTTGAATGGAGAAACGAACATTACGGGACTGTTCGCTGCAGGTGAGGTTGCCTGCACGGGGCTCCATGGTGCTAATAGACTCGCCAGTAATTCCCTGCTGGAAGCATTAGTCATCTCGCATCGAGCTATCGACCGCATCCAGACCTTGAAAGGAGAAGGCAAGTTAACCCACAGCAAACATGAACTTCCCAAGTGGAAAAGCGGAGACGCACAGGACCCAGATGAACGGGTGGTAATTGCTCACAACTGGGATGAAATAAGGCGCATGATGTGGGATTACGTCGGCATTGTACGTACCAATAAACGATTGTTAAGAGCCAGGAAGCGGATTGCCAATCTGAGGGAGGAAATTCACGAATTTTATTGGAATTTCAAATTGACTCCAGATCTTCTGGAGCTAAGAAATCTTGCATTGGTTGCCTCGCTTATTATCGAATCGGCTCTCAAACGTCATGAAAGTCGAGGGCTGCATTATAATTTGGATTACCCTGCGCCAGACCCTTGTTGGCAGCAGAAAGATACAATCATGGTCCCTGAAGAGTGACCCAGTCTATTGCTCCCCGATCCCTCAATTTATGCGAATGCAGCTTTCGTTTCTTGTGTTCTGATAATGACGGTTCCTGCCACCAAATCATGCCATGATTGACGTTTCTCATTCCATCCCACCCAAAGAAACCCCAATCCCAGCGGAATACCTGAAAACAAACTGGACAACGAGCGAATCACCACCGTCCCCCACAAAGGAGCTTCTCCCCTCAAGGTTACCAGTCTGAGTTTCATGATGGTTCCGCCAACAGTGGTCCCTTTCCACCCCCAGAGGGCGATATGATAGATCATCCACAGCAAAATAAAATAACGAAAACCTCCCTGTCCATCAATGAGGCCAAGAATCTTTAAACCGACAAATACTAGCACAAAATCCAAAGCTGTGGCTGCAATGCGCGCCCAGAACCCTGCTCTTTCATAATGGCCTGCATGTGCCTGTTCTGAGTTGTAAGAAGGTGGGTTAGTTCCGGTGGATCCTTTTTTTTCTCGATGTGAAGTCTCCTTGGGTGAAGTTCCATTACCGTCATCTGCTTCATCGTCTTGGGGCTCGTCCTGGGCTTTCGATGCAACTTCAGAATGGGAAATAGCCGCTCCAGCATCAGATGGCTGCACCACCAGAGGCTTGCCTGAGGTGGGAGCAGGAAAATCAACTTCAGTCCGGAACATCTGGATACCTGCCAAAAGAATAGCGCCAAATGCCAGAGGGATGACAACCCCAAGAGTCAGTCCTCCAAGAAATGGTACAAGATAAAACAAGGACATGATCAAACTACCGATCAGGAAAGCTGCGATTGAAGTGTTCCCCCAGTTCGCACCTGCCCTGTGTCCGATTCGTTTACCAAGGGACGTGTAGACAGCAACTTTACCGACAATGATAGCAGCTGAAATGGCACAAATGAAGAAAGGTACTAATAAAATACCCACGCCCGTTGCCGTGACCAATATCAGTAATGGGCCTAACAAGATCAAGCCGAGCAAACCTACGAAAAATGTGGTGATTGGTTTCGGTTCAAGGACTTTGACCGATTGATCTACGGCATTGCCAAGGAGAATCAACGTTAAGAAGTTAACGAGCAACAGCAGCCCAGCCAGCACCATGGTCCACGTAACTGCGATAGCAAAAGGTCTCATCAAGATGAAGCAGTGCGTCATCCAAAGTTTGATGCCTGACAGAAAGGAGAACAAACCGGGAAGAGGAAACTGAAATAGATCTTCATTAAAAGTACTACGTGAATCGATTACGAAAGGTCCTCCAATGAGAACTCCCTTATGCTCGACCAAGGCATCCGCGCCGGCAATAAGTTTGCCACCAACCAGGATCAGGTCACCACCTATTTCACCGTTTAATGTAACGCTTCCACCGACAACAATAAGATCACGTTCAATCCTTCCATCGACCTGTATATCTCCACCAATGACAACCGCATTTCTAATTACTTCATCGCTTGAAACCACTTCAGAGCGATTGAAAACTATCAACTCGTCATTTGAGCGCCGTAACGTTGAATTACCACTCTCTTGAGCTTGTAATTCGGTGGGTGGAAACCATATACCCGCCATGAGAAAAAGCATATTAAATGCAATCAGCTTTTGACTAAGAAAATTTTTCATATTGCTGGCATTCGTAATCTTCGGACTGTGAAATGAAATAATGTCGAACCAATGACAGCTGTGACCAGGTAGGCAATTCCCAGAGATACACCTAGTGCAGACCAGATGACACTTGGAACAAGCTGTATTAACGTTGTGCTGACCTGCTCGAGACTTATGAGGAGTTGCTGAATCAAATTAAACATCATTCCAGGGCGCGTGCTTGACCACCAATTTTGCGCCGCCTCTGTGTTCCAGAAAAATCCGACCGCCATTAATAGCAAGGAACTGAGCACAACTAAAAACCGCACCCAGCTTATTACCGTAGAGGGTTTTTCTGGGGTAATATCAGTGACTTCAGGACCGTTTGCCCTATCCATTACTCTATCCAAAAACCCCTCCGGAATCTTTGTTGATGAAATTTTTTTCAGGTTGATATCTGCCCAATTTTCCAGCAACCCAAAATCCTTTTTATTTCTCATGAAGCAGCTCCTTGTTGTGGGTACAATCGACGGGGGAAATAGTTCGTCTCTTGAGATTGTCTTTGCCTGGACCATTCTTGTTTAGCAGCTTGATGCAACGATATCTTCTTCTTCAGCGCATGTCTTGCGCGATGAATATCAGTCTTGACCTTGCCGATTGAAATCTTCAGGGATTCTGCAATTTCTTCATAACTTAATTCATCGAAATGAAATAACACCAATGGGATCCTTTGGTGATCAGGTAAAGCATTGAGAAGCTCTTCAAGCAAAGATCGTTCATCGGATCTTTCTGCTTCGGTTTTATCTGGCGAAGGACTTGGAATGGAATCTACCGGATCCCATCCTGTATTCTCAGTCTCCGATTTGCGCCAATCCGAGAAAAAACGCCACTTTGAGCGGTAGCGGGTGATATGATTTAAACACAAATTCCTCGTCACTGTTTTCAGCCATCCTCGAACGGCTGGTTCATCACGTAGAGATTCGAAGTGCTTGTAAGCTCTCAGAAAGGTTTCCTGCGCGATATCCTGTGCTTCCGTGCGATTAGCCAGTATTCGAACAGCGCAATTGAACACCATGTCCTGATGCTCGATGACGAAAGATTCAAATCTTTGATCTGTTTGTTCCATACTTTTAACCGCCGCTTTTTTACACAATGTTGGCTATCTATTCATAACCATTGATCCAAGGAAGAAGTTTCAAAAATCTGAATCTTTTTTAAAAAGAGTTTCAATCAAGCGCCTCGAGAGCTTCCTTTTAGGTTTGATCATGTCTCATTGAAGTGGATACGCTTGGGATCCACCTACTCTTCAAATCATTCGCTGGACGCAAGTAAGTGACGAAGTGACAAACGATAGCGTCAAATCATTGCGGAATTCACCTTCCATGTTGTTTCAAGCAATCACAAATGGTTCATTACGTTCCGCCAAATCTCGTCGTTCGCCAGATACTTGCAAAAAAGCCGTGTATGGACACACTCCCCCTCAAAATTCCAATGTCTCAAGCCGCTCGGGTACACTCACCTGAGCTCCTGGCAATAGTTCCCTCAAGGTTTTGGAAAAGGCAAGCGACTGCTTTTCCTCACCATGAACCACGGTGACTCGGGCGAGGCGTCCGGTTAAATTCCGAACATACTGTGACAATTCAGCCCGGTCTGCATGACCTGAGAATGCGTCCACTCTAGCTATTCTGGCCCTTACTTCAATCGGTTCACCGAAGATATTCACAGGACTATCGTTATTCATGATTTTCGATCCCAATGTATTTTGGGCGCAATACCCCACGAATAGCAATGTGTTACGCGGATTACCGATGTTGTTTTTCAGATGGTGCCTGATTCGCCCTGCCTCACACATACCGGATGAACTGATGATAATGGCGGGCGTCGTGAGGTCATTGAGCTTTCTCGAATGTTCCGCCATGCGGATGTAGGTAAGGTTTTCCATCCCGAAGGGGTTGGCTTTTTCATGTAGAAATTGATAGATGCCTTCATTGAAACACTCAGGGTGGAGCCGGAAAACTTCAGTGGCATTCACACTCAAAGGGCTATCTACATAAATGGGCACTTTGGGGATAACGCCCTCATCAGTCAATTGGTGGAGGGTGTATACGATCAACTGGGTTCTTCCCACTGAAAAAGCAGGTATGATCACTTTACCGTTTTTTTTGAGCGTTTCATTGACTAAATTCCCCACTTCCTCCTTCGCAAGCATTTTATCTGTATGATCCCGACCGCCGTAGGTACTTTCGATCTGGAGGAAATCCACATTCTCAACGGGTTGCGGGTCACGAAGGATTTCATGTCCGCCTCGACCTATATCACCGCTGAACAAGTAACGGAATTGCTTTCCGTTCTCCTCCACATCGAACACTATTTGAGCCGACCCCAGGATGTGTCCAGCATCGACAAAAGTGGCTTTTACCCCTTTGGATATGACGATCGGTCGATCATAATTGACAGCCACAAATTGAGAGACCGCTTGCTCTGCATCTTTAGTCCCATAAAGTGGCTGAACGGCATCAAGTCCTTTTTTGGCGCGTTTTCTAGATACATACTCTGCATCGTATCTTTGAATATGGGCTGAGTCGGCCAACATGATTGCCGCCAGATCTCGCGTTGCAAAAGTGCAGTAGATATTCCCCTGAAAACCTTGCCTGCAAAGATTAGGAAGATTTCCGCAATGATCAATGTGAGCATGGCTTAGCACGACAGCACCAATTTCAGATGGATCAAAGGGGAAATGCCGGTTGCGTTCCAGGGTCTCGTCGCGCCTTCCCTGATAAAGGCCGCATTCCATGAGGATTTTCTCACCATTGACTTGAAACAGATACATTGAACCTGTGGTAGTGCGAGTAGCCCCAATAAATTGAACGTGCATGATGAAATCATGCCGTCACAACAATACCGGCTGCAAGGAAAAGAAATACTAGAAGATTAGCGAAAATTAATTATCTTGTGACAACCTCATCACGGCCATGCAGCTTAAAACTGAAAAAAGTAAGGACAGGATTTACCGTCATTGGATACCGTTGAAAGCTCAGAGTCCAAATATGCATCCTCTGGGTCATTACCGGGTACCCTCAATTATTGTGAGGTGGGTCCTTGTCATGCTGGTATTGGCTGTGACTCAAGGCTGGGCTTTCGATTCTTCTCACGCACTGTGGAATAAAACATTAAAACGACACGTCAAAGATGGATTGGTAGATTACAAGGGGCTCAAGCGAAACAGTATCGATTTAGAGATCTACCTGAAATCTATTTCTCAATCCCCTCGTTCGGAATTTGATCTTTGGAGCAGCGATGAGCAATTGGCCTTTCTAATCAATTTATACAATGCAGCTACGATTCAGTTAATTGTGGATGCATATCCCGTGAAGAGCATCAAGGATATTGGCTTTTTACCACATGCTGCATGGAGGCAAAAAAGGATTCATTTATGGGAAGAAAAAATTTCGCTCAATCACCTAGAACATGACATTATCCTTCCCAGAGCCAGGCACCTTCCAGCGGTACATTTTGCGCTCGTATGCGCAGCCAACGGATGCCCTCAACTTCGATCTGAAGCCTACACCGGTTCATTGCTAAAAACACAACTTGAAGATCAAGGGCAGGTTTTCCTGAGGAACACATCAAAGAATCGTATTTCAAAGTTAGAGCAAATATTATACCTGTCTCCAATCTTTGAGTGGTATGCAGAGGACTTTGAACGTGTTTCAGGATCAGTGAAGAACTATCTCACAAAGCATGCTGCCCATATTTTTCAAACAAATCTGAGCAGGTATAAGATCCATTACACCCGCTACGATTGGTCTCTCAATATATCTGAGGAATAGGTTACCTGAAGTTTCGTTTTTCAAAGATAAGGAGTCGCAAGGCGCATGCATCCGTCTCGCAGTTTTGTCGGTATGGACCGGCGATTCAAAGACTCCAAGGTCACCTCTCTGGAGCGCTCTATTTTTTAATACAGAATTTTTTCCAGTTTTTCAACTGTCTCTGGGTGTTAGCATTCCACATTGAACTCGAAATTCAAACGTAGACTGCGTGGATCCCAATTGGCAGATCCCACCAATGCCCAATGACCATCCACCAGCATAAGCTTGCCGTGATCAAAGGGTGCCGGAGTTGCCCAGACTCGGCACCCTTTGATCAATACCTGCCAAAGCATGGCTTGAGTCGCCCATTGAACGAATGGAAGGTTATTTTTTTCTGGTAGCAAGATATCTACTTGTACTCCCCGCATGGATGCCAAGCAAAGCGCTGATATCAAAGTTGCGTCCGGAAGAAAATAGGGACTCGTGATGGTGAGTGATTTTCTGGCGACATGACAAGCACTGAGTATTGCCCAAAGCAGTTTATTCAAATCCTCATCGGACCGTCTGAGATGCCGCGAGCAAAAGCCTCTCCTTGATGCTCAATGGAAGGAAACCATTTTTTCCGGCAAAGTTTCTCACCATGACTGAAAAACCAGTCATCGTTGAATACTTCCTGAAAATGAGCTACGACGGGGCCTTCAAAGGAGAAATGAAAGTCTTGAACGCGATGCTTTGATTTACCATTGATAAAATGCCCCTGACGTATGTTCATCCCGCCGGTAAACCCAACGCGACCGTCCACAATCAATAATTTCCTGTGGTTGTGCACATTGAGCGTGAGAGGTCTTTTGATCGCACTGAATGGAAGAAAGCGAGCGCAGGGAATCTGTGATGCTTTGAGCGCTTTGAAAATGGAGGGCCACGAGTAGCGTGAACCCGTGGAATCAACTAACACCCGTACTTCTACTCCACGGTTAATGGCTCTTTTGAATGCGTCCACAAATTCCAACCCGACTGGACAATGATCGAAAATGTAACTGGCAAAGCCAATCGTTTCAGTAGCTGCATGAATGGCTTGAATCATGGCAGGGTAAGCCTGTTCACCATTTACCAGCACCTGCATGTCATTCCCCGGGAGTAGAGGCCTGTCAGTAATATCTCTCACCGCATGAAAATGCGGGTGCCATTATTCAAATGGACTCCCAAAGCAAGCACTTGAATGATGAAGATCCCCCTGCCCAGCCATCGGTTCAGAAGTCACGTATTCCATGTTACCACGTAACAACAGAGCCCTTCTTTTTACTCGATTGATTCCAAATAAGGCATAGAGAATGGAACCTGCGATGGGTAAAATCCAGATGAAAGCAACCCACAGAACAGCTGACCTTGAATCACGTTTATAAATGACAGCATGCGATGATGAAAATATTGCTAACAGCAAACCAAAGACAATGCCCATGGTCTGCCATTTACTGACAATGTATGGTTCCAGCACTCCCACGCTTATTGAATTAATCCGTTGCAACCAAACTTCAACCCTGAATACTCATTCAGGCAGGTTCATTCGTGGTCTTTGCCTATTACTGCAAGTGGATCGGCAGACTGTTCATGATGAATTTCTGACTCGCCATGATCCCGCCCGTTTGCTCGGAGAGCACATTATTGCCGAACTTGAATCTTGTGGTGGTTTCAATCGATTTCAAAACGGCACAATGCGTATCATTGACCATGATACCAAGTAATTCGCCAGTTTTGCTAAATACCAAATCGCCACGTGAAGGAGAAAATTTACCGACCAGTTTACGAAAGGCTTGCTTCTCCATTTTTACATAATCGGGATTCTGAGGATCCAACTTGAATTCAGCTTCTCCGTAGTAACCATCCTGAGCCCCAACAAGGACGGCTTCCTGGAATTTGAAGGGGTTTTCCGCTAGATGATAAATTTTACCGCCGAGCACATCGGCTTGTTTTGCGCCGACGGGAACCACAAGGATTCGAGGGTCGGCCTCAATACAAGACATGAGTGCCACGGAATAGGCTTTTTGAGAGCGATTAACAACACCGGTCAACTGTTCCCAATTTGATTCTCCCTGCCAGATTCTGAAAGGTGTGCCTTCGACATGATACAGAGCGTAAATAGTGTCTCCATCTCTAACGAGCACACTGTTGGTCTCACTTTCTTTATTAATCGCCTGCCCAAACAATCCACTCCGTGCGGCAAAAAATCGCGTTGTGATACGGTTTTCAACGAAATCATTGAATATCGTATTGGCCGCTAGCGGGGTATTGCTGCGAATGTCTTCCCTGATTTCTTCCGATTTTGCGGTGAGATTTTCTACTCCAACAGCCAACGCATCAGCATGATCTTGAACCCGTTCTTTTTCTTCACGAACAACAGCCACTTCTTCCTTGGCTCCAGCAAGCTGTTCTCTTGAATATTCGACATCGGCTCTTGCAACGCTTATTTCATCTTTGGCTGCATCGTAATATTCACGAATGATCACCTCAGCCGTTTGAGATTGTTTTAATTCCAATGCCAACTGGAATTTCTGTTCTTCAGCAGCCTTTCTTTCCTTCTCCAAAGCATCCATTTTACCCTGCATTTGCTTTGCTTCCTGTCGACGTACTTGCAGTTCGGATTGTATGGTTTCCAATCGAGCTCTTGAATCGTTAGCCTGAACGGTCGAAGTGCTCAAATTTTGCTGCAGTTGCTTTGCCTCGTTCTTCACGCTGACGTATTGCTCCTGAAGAAAAGCGACGTTTTTCTGCGTGTCGTCGTATTGCTGCTTGAGCATTGTGCGGTCGCGCTGTAACTGACTGGCTTTACGCTCTACATTTTCAAGGTTGTTTTCAATCGATTCAATTCTAATTTCCTTTTCAGCAAGAACGGTCTCCTTGTTTTGGAGACTGTCCTGCATGGATTGCAACTCTCTGGTGAGGACATCTCTGGATTGGCGTTCCTCTTGAAGAGCCATTTTGAGAGCTTCCATCATATCCTGGGCTCCCTGAACTTCATCAACTTCGGTCAGTTCGGACTCGTCTCGTTCGGCTGGAGCTTGTTGGTCAAATCGTGCCAATGAAAGCAGGCTTATCAGGAGGAAATCACAGATAATGATGAGCAATGGTTTGTTCATGCTCTTTCAGTTTCGTTTTCAACAATAAGTTTACGACGGTATGGACGCACATGGAAAATTTTCAGTGCAGACACAAATATGATACCAAATAAAGTGGAAGAATAAGCTGCCATTAACCCCGGTTTTACAATACCCAGCGCTAACATCACCAGAGACAGAACCGTACCTCCAAGTCCAAGATAGAGCCCTGAGTCGAATAAGTTTTCTTCGTTATCCAGAAGCCGCAATTTCAAGCGACTATGCGCTTCCTGTTTTTTGATTTCTTTCAATTTAACCAGGCATAATGCGTAGGTGCATACCTGAACCAGAAAAAACAGAACCAGCGCAATAATGGTGATTTGTGTTATTTTTGTTTCCATAATTGATTCAACGTCATCCGTAACAGCGGACTGCATGACCGGAAATCTCCATGTGGTCGTATTTTCCACCTTTTTTGAGTCCTGCGCAAGAAAAGGTTCTCCCAGGACTATTACGAAAACCAGAAAGACGAGGGCCAGGATTTGCTGACGCAAAAAACCGATTCCATCCACCTGCATTTGCTCGCTGGCATCTTCCGGTTCCGGCTTGAGTTGATGGAGAAATCGTAAAATAAAAAAAATCCCAAACAAATACAGGAGGTATTTGATCAACAGAGCAAACATCGGCATGCGGAGTGTCAACTTGCATAATTGTGCTGATGGCGTATGGAACAACCCATAACTGCGGAGCCTCTCGCGTGTAGAGGAAACAAAAACAGGTTCCTGTCTTTGTAACAAATGTCTCAGGGCCTCCTGCCCGTGGACGATGCCGAGTTGAATATCCCCGGGAGCTGTCTCAGGAAATTTTCTCAGGTACTCAGCCAGCAAGCCTCCCGACTCAGCGAACCGCAGCGAAGAGAAAACCCTGGGCAACATTTCTTCGGAACGCATCGCATGATGTGTGAGCGTGCGAAGAGTCTCAACAGATTCTACTTTTTGTATGAATGTCGTTAGTTGCCCCCAGTTCATACGCTTGCTAAGGGACAAAATATCAAGACACATCGCTTCAAGATGCCTTGTATCTTTCCCAAGATTCACTTGGGCTGCTAGTAGCTCAACCTGTTGGCCAAACTCAGAACTCAGATGATCTTCCTGATATAAAAGACCTATCAATAGCAGTGCCGAATCGAAAAGTTGTCCGCCAGCACTGGCAACAGGGTAAAACACATTCAAAGACTGTAAATTACGATTTTTCAGTATTGTTTGAACTCCGGGCCGATTTGATTGCTGGAGATGATTCAAAACTGATTTACGGAAATTACTGGCCACCATCCACCCAAGCACGAACCTTGAATTTGAAGGATTACTGTCAAGAAACCGCTTCATCAGAGCATCGGAATCTCCTTGTTGAAATCCTTTAGGATCCTGACTTCGATATTTCCCGAGTGCTTCTTCAAGCTCTTTTACGTCATCCAAAGCGTTGAACCGAGCGCTTTGAAAAAGAAGGTGCGCGGGGCCTGATTTCTCCAGGCGTAGCAAGGAAAACCCTTCGCTGATCAATTCAGGTTTACCTCCTGCTGTCCGCAAGACGCCAGAGTCAACTGACCGTAAATAGGCAGGGGTCATCACAGCACTCAGCAGTGATGCTGACCCTAGCAGGAAATAGGTGATGGCCTTGAGCTTTTTCATCAAATTAGTTGGGACATAAGCAATTCCCTTGTGATAAATCAATGGCAATATTTGAGCGCCTCAACATTATCCGTTGCGGCTTGATGCTTATTTGACGAGACCATTGTCATTGCCATTCATTGAAAGGTGGCAGTGATCAAAATTAGGGTTTTTCATAATCCAGACCATATCCGATCAAGTAACCTGCAATCTCCAGTAAAACCCTTTATTTCAACTCCTTGTCTCTCTTTGAAGTTGTAATGCTGAATGAGTCATAAATCTCCAATGGAAGTCTCAGGACATTCTTTCTTGGCGAAGTGAGGCAAGTAAACTGCTTCAGCTAATGGTTTTAATACATTGAGGCCCTCAATGTTGACTGAAGTAAGAGCATTTATCAATGCAGTCAGCAACTTGTCGGCACCTCTTGAACCACCTCCACACAATGTGGAATAGCGCCAAGCACAAAACCTAAACATTCAACGGCGCCTGAAGGTTTACCCGGAAGACAAATCACAAGCCCTTTTTCGACCACGACAGCAAGGCTCCTTGAGAGAATTGCATTCGGAGTGACTTTCAAGGACTCCATTCGCATTAGTTCTCCGAATCCGGGTAACTCTCGCACCGCAATTTCACGCACTGCCTCCGGAGTCACATCGCGTAAAGCCACGCCGGTTCCTCCAGTCGTCAGTACAAGGTTCGCTCCACTTCGTATTTGCTCTAAAACAGCCCGTTGAATGTCACGTTTTTCATCGGCTACCAGAGTTTCGGCCACCACTTGCCACTCATAATCTTGAGAAGCTTTTTTAAGGGCAGGTCCTCCTAAATCGTCATACAACCCCTGCGAAGCACGATCTGAAATGGTAATAATTCCAACTTTGATATCCATGATTCCCATCACTTAAAAGTAAAGCAGCAACTTGGCAACGCCCATAATTAGGGGTCAGACAAAACTATAGACACTAAAATTCGTCTCCTCTGGACTGCGTTAACCCTTTGCACAAAAATAATCTAAGTGTCTAATTTAAGACATTTCTGCTGTGAGGAAGTTCTATCAGATTGTATTTTTTTAACCACCGCTGGTCATCCAAAAGTTATATTTAAGAAAATAGTTTTTCATTAAATATTGTATTTGTGCAGTTTATGCATACCCCGAATGACTCAACTGATTCAATGGCACAGTGGTTGCTTTATCGTAAGCCAATCCCTGAAAAACCTCAATTGACACAAAATAAATATTAATAAACATCATGAGAGTTCTTACAATCACACTCATTGCCGGCCTTATTTTATGGACTGGTTTTCAGCTTAACGCCGCAGAGGACGCAACCGCTACATTAGAAAAAGCTGCGGAAACCGTTGAGTCTGCTGAAATCACCCCGCAACTCGATACCGGTGATACCGCCTGGATGATAACGGCAACTGCCCTTGTTCTTTTCATGTCTATCCCGGGCCTGGCCCTCTTTTATGGCGGTTTGGTTCGGTCCAAGAATATACTTTCTGTGTTAGTACAATGCTTTGCAATGGTCGGCATCATGAGTGTCATCTGGGTGACTTATGGATACAGCCTTGCATTTGGGAACGGAGGAAATATGCAGTGGCTTATAGGCGATTTAAGCAATGCCTTTTTAAGCAAAGTAAACGTCGATTCCATTTCTGGAACGATACCTGAGTCGGTCTTCGTCACTTTTCAGATGACGTTCATTATCATTACCCCAGCGCTGATCGTTGGGGCTTTTGCCGAGCGCATTAAATTCAGCGCCATGATAGTGTTCACCATAGTTTGGGTCACTTTTTCGTACCTTCCAATTTGTCACATGGCTTGGGGCGGTGAGGGTGCTTTGTTTGCCAGTTGGGGTGTTTTGGATTTTGCCGGTGGAACTGTTGTTCACATTAATGCCGGAATAGCAGGACTCGTGGCTTGTATCATGGTCGGTAAACGTCGTGGATTTGGTAGTGCAGCACTGCAGCCTCACAGTGTTCCGTTAACCTTAATAGGAGCAGGCATGCTATGGGTTGGCTGGTTTGGGTTCAACGCTGGTAGCGAGCTGGCTGCAGATGGAGTAGCCGGAATGGCAATGCTGGTTACGCAGCTTGCAACAGCAATGGCTGCCATAACATGGATGTTCATAGAGTGGATCAAAACTGGAAGACCTACAGCAGTTGGCATCGCAACAGGTGCTGTTGCAGGATTGGTAGCCATTACGCCAGCTTCCGGGACTGCTGGTCCCATGGGAGCTTTGCTGATAGGATTGTGCTCCAGTGCAGTATGTTATCTCGCTGCAACCTCCCTCAAACACAAATTAGGCTATGATGACAGTCTGGATGTCTTTGGTGTTCACGGAGTGGGCGGTGTTGTGGGAGCTGTGTTGACAGGTGTGTGTGCCGCCCCTGCATTGGGAGGTTCCTACACCGAAATCCCAAGTATTGGCTTCCAGGTTGTTGCTCAAATTAAAAGTGTTATCGTGACGATTGCATGGAGCGGTGTTGTCTCAGTCATTGCTTTATTCATCATTGATAAAACAATGGGCTTGAGAGTAAGTGATGAGGAAGAAATGATGGGACTCGATCAGGCATGCCACGGTGAATCAGGTTATAATTCTTGATCTGGCCTTTAGTAGCATCATGCGGAATTCAGCTCAAAAATGATTGCCCGCAGATCAAAATTCCTAGAGATTAATTAAAAATTCAAGGCGGGATTGACTAACGACGCTTAAGGGCGCGTTAATCAAATCGGCCAGAGTATTAGAAAGAAAAGTTCGTTTATGAAGAAAATAGAAGCGATCATCAAGCCATTCAAATTAGAAGATGTCAAAGAGGCTTTGGCCGAAGTGGGCATCGAGGGTATGACTGTCAGCGAGGTCAAAGGTTTTGGCAGACAAAAGGGTCACACTGAAATCTATCGAGGAAGTGAATACACGGTCGATTTTCTACCCAAAATCAAGATTGAAATAGTCGTTTCTGACGATCAAGTCGAGACCGGTGTCAAAACCGTGATAGAATCAGCCAAAACCGGCAAAATCGGCGATGGCAAAGTATTCGTGTCATCGATTGAGGAAGCTGTCAGGATTCGGACAGATGAACGAGGCGAACAAGCAGTTTAACTTACTGCAAGCCGATTTGTTCTTAAAAGCGCGAAGGCTTGTTCCTTCGCGCTTTTAGCGTCTGAGGCTCATTTTTTAATTTGAGTTACAATCTTGTATCAAGGAAGTTTGTATGAACAGCATCAGGGCCGTTTCAGCTTTTTGAGTTTTGACCGACAGCGGAATCCCCTCAGGGAACCAGAATCGATAACCAAGACCCCCGCACTTGTGTAATTCACAAGCCACACGTCCCCTATCCCTCAACCTATTGCAGGTGAATCTTTGCGTTGGTATTTGATGATCGCTGGCGTTTTGAATTGGAAATCAGCTACAGTCACGACGATGCTACTAACCACGAAAAGCTTAGGCATATATCAAATAAAGGAGGTTACCCCTATGCATAAATGAAGATTGCATTCGATTTAGATTTTAAGAAGAGCCAAAACCTTCAAGCGTCGGGGAAAAACGCCCTTCAGCTTTAATAGCCAAAAGGGTGTAAGTATATGATAACACCATTATCCAAAAGCCAATTAGAAGCTCCATATCTCGCCCAGTCGCGGATCTTTCTTGTTCCACGGACAGGAGAACCCCACCGGGCCCGTTCAACACTTCATGCCCTGATTGAGCATCTTGGAATCTCGTTTCAGACAAAATTCCTGTGGTGATTATACCAGCGCGAATATTCTTTAAAAATCGCAATTGCGCTGATCCATTGCCAATGAGTATGCATTTTCAATTAAGTGGATATCCTTCGCTTCTAGAAGCCACTTTCCATGATCATGGGATTGCTGCGGAACCTTATTCATGTAAAACAAAAGAATGACGTTAGTTTGCAAATTGTCACGATGATGGATATAAAATATGTTAAATCATGTGAATTCTTCAGGTCGAGCAAATGACAAAATTAATGTACCCCACTGAATATCGCAGCTTCTTGATATTCATTTTCTTTTGTATTGCATTCTGGATTCCCTTACCAGCAGACACCCCAAAACATAAGTCAGTTAAGGGTAACCATGAACCACTCAAGCTACAAGGCAGGATTACTTACAAACCCGATCCACAAAAACCGTGGAAATTTGGACGCTATTATTTAAATGGACCAGAGCACTATCTCGCCGAGGCCGTTGTCGAACTCGTTCACGGCGATGACAAAAAGCAGTTCGTCGTCGATACGGAACGGAAAATCAAAACACATTTGATGGATCAGGAAAACTTCATGTTTATTCCTGAGATGATTGCAATTCAAAGCGGCGACAAAGTTCGATTCAAAAATAGCGAGGAAGCCTATCACAATGTGATGTGCCTGAATGACAATCCGCCTTTCAATATCAATTTGGGCAAAAATCAGGAACATTTTCATGAACCCAAAATTGCCAAAGGAGCTGAAAACCCTCTGGATATTCGCTGTGTCTTTCATGGTGCCATGAAAGGTTGGATTTGTGTGTTTAATCATCCGTATTTCCAACAGACAACCAAGTCGGGAGCATTTGAGTTTTCGAAAATTCCCTCAGGAGACTATCAGTTGCGGGTTGTTCATCCTGCGGGAGGTTTGTATTTTGAAACTGAAGTAAGGAAATTGAAACCATCATCCGACACACGATGGAACATCGTCTTGACGCCTGAACACTTGAAGGCACAATCGAAATAGACCCCTCAGAACAACCATTCAGGACATTTATAACCAAACATGAAAAATCAACGGACTAGTGATCCAGCCGAAAAACCAAAAAATAAACTGAATCGCCGTCAGGCAATCGGCAAAAGTCTTCAGTGGACCGGGTTGTCTTTGGCTTTACCAGGATCCGTCTGGGGGGCATTCGAGCAGCAGCAAGCTGACGAAACAGGGGTTCACTTCGAGGGCATGCCCAGAGCTCGTGAGAACCGTTTGGATTGGGAAATGCTCAGTGAATACATCACGCCGCAGGATCAGGTCTTCAATGTTCAACATTACGGGATGCCAGAGTTTGATGAGGATAAATTCACTCTATCAATAAGTGGGCTTGTGAAGAAATCACTGACTTTGTCCATGGATCAGATTCGCGCCATGCCTCAACAGCATCAATATATGACGCTTGAATGTTCCGGCAACGGAGCAAGCAAGGGGTTCATGGATGCGATTTACAACAGCAAATGGACAGGCACTCACCTTGCTCCGCTACTGAAAAAATGCGGATTGAACCCCAAGGCCACCGAAATTGTATTCTATGGAAAAGACACCAAAGAAGAGGTATTGCGGGAAGGAACTTCAAGGGAATTGAAAATCGAAGTTCCTTTCGGGCGAAGCATGACCTTGGAAAACGCCATGAGTCTTCCACTGCTCCTTGCGTATGATCGAAATGATCAGCCCATGGAATTCCGCAATGGGGCCCCCCTCAGACTTATCGTTCCGGGTTGGTATGGCGTTGCCAATGTCAAATGGCTGAGTCGCATTGAGCTCAGGGATCGTCGTTACATGGGCCGTTACATGGCTCGGGATTACGTCACAGTGCGCGGTGAAAAAACGGATCAGGAACTTACCTACGTGGAAACATCTGTCACTCGCATGAACCTGAAGTCCATCATAGGCCGTGTGACTCGACGGCCCTCTCAAAACGGTAAAATTCCACTCAGAGCCTACGGAGCAGCATGGAGTGATGGGACCGATATTGATCGAGTGGAAGTGAAATTGAATGATGGTAAGTGGCAGACCGCAGGATGGGATGAATCCATTCCACGTCACAAATACTGTTGGCGTTTTTTTTGGATTGATCTGGCACATGTGACTCCCGGAGAACACCAGCTTGTTTCAAGAGCCATTGACGTAAATGAACGCATTCAGCCATCAGTAGAGGATGATGAGATTTCTTTGAAAAAGACTTACTGGGAAGCGTATCAACAATGGCCCAGGAAGATTAAACTCGAAATTTGAGGTTATCTCACTCTGATTGGTAATGATGACTGTCAAGATCAGGGCTCTTGAAAGGGCGATTAACCCATTCAAAAATGAATCCCCAAGAATTTCCAACCCTAAGGTTTCCACTGAAATCCCTCATTATTCCTTGAGTTCAGACTCGCATGGCGGGCTCAATATCCACCAGTGTTTACGGAATATTATTTTAGACTCTCTGATCTCAATAAAAGGATACAAAAGAGAGGGAGGATCTTCTTGGTAAACTTTCATCCGTAAAATGCGATAATCAACGCGAGGCTTTAGAGGGCTTGTGGTAGCGCTGCTTCCTCCTTTTATCCATAAGGACAGGATTCACAATATGTAGATTCCCGGTTGAACACAGAGCTGCCCCATGATAAGTATTCCACATAATTCTAAGGGCCGCTGTCTTTGGAGGCCAGATGCAGCAAAACGAGTGTCCATCCGTTTACATCACAAGGACCCTCGTTTTGACGTTTCCCTACAAAGGCTTACGCATATGCTGTCCAAACATGACACCCGAATTGTAAGCTGAGATGAACGACTGGAATATTCAATCCAGGTCCAGACTATGTCACGGTTGTGACAATGGTTTTGAGGACCAGCAAATTTATCATAGCCTTCTGTTTTCCCAAAAGGGAACTTATGAAAGGCAGGATGTGTGCACTACCTGCTGGAAAGGTCAATTTTCGGACACTTCGGGTGCTGCGAAAGGATTTATTTCTCATTGGCAGGGTCGCTATCAATCCCCTCCTCCACCTCCACCTGAAGCAATCCGCAAGGATACAGCAGAATCTCTTCTCAGAAAACTGAGTGAGAAAAAGCTACCGCATTATGCCGGAGCGCTTTATATCCTGGCCGTAATGCTGGAACGAAAGAGGGTTTTGAAAGTAAGGGGACAAGTCCGTGAGAAAGGACAACGGATTTTCATATACGAGCAAGCAAAGACAGGCGATGTCTTTACCATTGCAGAGCCTGATTTAAGCGTGGAGAAGCTAGGACGCATTCAGCATGATGTAGCTGAACTAATGGAGAACGGGCTTCCACATGAATTCGAATCTGAAAATGGAGATCCAGCAAGGCCGAAACAGGGAACAAACGCCTCCAATGCGCAAGTAATCAGCGGAGAAATCAATCAGGAAAAGGAGGAAATCCATGCAGAAGCCTGATTTCGAAGCATTAATCCTCCGACTGGAATCCAGAATTCAGTATACCTTCAGAGACAAAAAACAAATTCAGCTGGCCCTTACTCACCGATCTTTTTCCGGATTGGATGCCCGATCTCTTGATAATAACCAACGTTTGGAATTCCTCGGGGATGCGGTGCTTCAATTGATTATCACTCTTGAGCTGTATCAACGTTACTCTGAACACGATGAAGGACCTCTGACTAAAGCTCGAGCCCAACTTGTTAATCGACGCACATTGGCCAATTTAGCGAAAATTATTGATCTTGGTTCTTGTCTGCTGATGAGTCGAGGAGAGGAGCTCAGCGGCGGCAGGGAAAGATCCAGTGCCCTGGCGGATGCATTTGAAGCCATGGTAGGGGCTGTTTTTATTGATGCTGGATACGAAGGGACAAAAGAATTTATTCTGAGATTTTTCAACGACCATTTGGGTGAACTTCAGATACTCCCCAACTTAGAAAACCCGAAGGGTGAATTGCAGGAATACCTTCAGATACAATCCAACCAGCCTCCACATTATGAATTATTGAATGTCAGTGGGCCTGACCATGACCGCTCTTTTGAATGTGCCGTACTGCATGGTGAGAAGGAGCTTGGACGTGGCTGTGGTAAGAGTAAAAAAGAAGCGGAATTTCATGCAGCCGCCGAAGCTTTGGTCAATATTAGGGAAAATATCAATTCTGATGATGCGTCTGAAAAATGAATACCACCCTCTTCAGACTTCCATTGCTTACGACCGCAAAGCCACCATTGACGATGATTCTCTAATTGTGGACTTCATGCAAGCCATCGCCAGTTACGTGGGGATGGTAGATCGTATCACAGCAACCGAAGACTTATAGTCACCATGTTTCTTTGGAAACAAACCAGCAGCCAAAAGGTCCACCAGATACTTTGAGTCTCGTCTTGTATATGTAAATGTCATAATGAACTTCTTGTCACAACTTGCATTTGATCACCATTGTGTGCGACTTGAATGGGTGGTTCTTGTTTGAAATGATAATAATGTTGTGTGTTATCGAAAAACAGGAGCAAAAACATAGGATGAATGGCAAGTCTGTCGCATGGAGCTTGAGGCCATCAGAAATTCTTAGTTCAAAGGACTTATAAGCACATGCTTCAATCAACCCCATATCCCGAAACTGCTTCAACACGCACTAAGTGGATCAGGGCCTTACGTGAGCCCACGAACCGACCGGGTGCGCAATCCACTCCAGCTACACTTGTGGAACAAGAAATGGGCCCCGAGGGTTGTTTACTGGAAACAGCAACCATTTTCTTGATCAATCGCGAGTGTCCCTGGACATGTGTCATGTGTGATTTATGGAAACATACGTCTCTAAAACCTATGTCGCCCGGGCATGCTCCAGTCCAACTTAGTTCTGCGCTCCGACAATTGGAAAGGGCTTCCAAACACCAACTAAGCCAGATCAAGATATACAACAGCGGTAGCTTTTTTGACACAAAAGCCATCTACACTGCCGATTACATGCGGATTGCAAATTCTCTCTCAGGCTATGAACGAGTCATAGTTGAGAATCACCCTAAACTTTCAGGCAAGCATATCTCGCTTTTCAAAGAACTACTGGATCCGCAGTTGGAAATCGCCATGGGATTGGAGGTTGCTGATGATTCTCTCTTGGATAAATTGAATAAGCGGTTTTCCCTTGAGGATTACATGACAGCCTGTGAGTTTCTCAACACACAACGTATTGCACATCGCGCATTTATCATGGTTCAGCCACCATTTACAGGCCAGGCAGAAGCTTTGAGCCTATGCCAACGGTCCGTTCGTTTTGCCTTTGAGCAGGAAGCCTCATGTGTGTCACTGATCCCCTCAAGGGCCACCACCGGAGCGATGCATGCATTAAAAAATCAGGGGAACTTTGTCCAACCAACGATCCATACCTTGGAATCCTGTTTTTCACATGCCCTGCAAATGAACCGGGGCCGAGTCTTTGTTGATCTCTGGGACCTGGAAATGTTCAGTGAATGCAAGGTATGTTTTGAGCCCAGGCGCGCAAGATTGGAGCAGATGAATCAATTTCAAAAAATATTACCGGAAATCCAATGTCACACGTGCCACCCATGATACGAAAGCAACACTTTGATGTCGTCGTTCTTGGCTCTGGTTTTGCCGGTGCGCTTACAGCGATGATCGCCCGTAAGCACGGTTGCAGTGTATTGCTTGTTGAAAAAGGTCAGCACCCAAGAATGACTATCGGGGAATCCACTACCCCACTGACCAATCTTTTGCTTGAGGAAATAGCAAAAGCTCATGACTTGCCATTTCTTCTGAATTTCACGCAATACGGTAACTGGAAAAAGGTCCACCCTGACTTAAAGGTGGGATTAAAGCGGGGATTCAGTTTTTACAACCGTCAATCAAAAGGGAAATACTCCGACCTCACGAAATGGGATGATGAACTGTTAGTTGCAGCGAGTCCCAATAACTTTGTCGCAGACACACAATGGTGGCGTGCCGATTGGGACCTTTTTCTTGTTGATCAATGTAAAAAAATGGGCGTGGAGTATTCGGATCTCACTGATATCTCTGACTTGAGGGAAGAAGACGATGGCGTTTTACTTTGGATTAAAACTGAGCAAAGCCAGCGACGGCTTAAGGCAGGATTGCTCATCGATGCCTGTGGAGGGCGAGCCGGCATCGGCCAGCTTCTCAGTATAAGAAAAAAACCTCTCCATTCCACGCCTGAGACGTTTGCCGTTCATGGGCACTTCAGCGAGGTAGCAACAATACACCCTTCAAATAGTCAATTGGGGACTGAACCCTTGCCATACCACCCAGAAGACTCAGCTGTTCACCACATCATTGACGGTGGGTGGGTTTGGTCCTTGAGGTTTGATCATGGTCAGGTAAGTGCGGGAGCTGTCTTAAGAGAAAAAAATTATCGATCGATCCAAGATCAATCACCCGAATCCATCTGGTCGAGCGTTGTTAATAAGCATGATGAACTTAAGCGATTATTCCAAAAGGCAGTTCCGCTATACCCTTTGCGCAAAATAAAACGTGTAGGTTTCGAAATGGAGCGAACATGCGGAAACCGATGGATCATGCTTTCCTCTTCTGCTGGATTCATTGATCCGCTTCTTTCGACAGGATTCCCCCTGACACTTCAAACCATTCAAAGATTAGCTTCTTGCCTCTCACCTCAATCGCTGAAGCAACCCGGTCCTCTCGCGGCCTTGAGTTCTCTGGCAAAGGCGTCGAAAGCTGATCTCAGAATGGTTGACCAGTTGATCGGAACTTTATATGCCACCATGAGTGATTTCCGTCATTTTGCAGCCACCTCTCTGGTCTATTTCGCAGCTGTCAGTTTCACTGAAACAGCCCGCCGGCTCGGCAAGAAAAAATTGGCTCCTGGATTTCTTTTCAGTGAAGATCCAACCTTGTCATTACACATTCTTTCCACATTCGAAAACATCAAGCGCATCCATCAAAGTGAGAAGACAGCGGAGGAAAGATGGAAGGATCTTCAGTCTTGTGTTGATGCGGCAATAACTGAGTTCAATGTGATTGGGGTATCCACTAAGACAAAAAATCCATATTTCCGAGCAGAAACAGCCCCCTTATTCGAGCATGCCCACAAATTAGAATCTACGACTGCGGAAATCCAAAATATGCTTATCCGCGCGGGTTTAGCCTGAAAACCTTTGCTTCAGTAGGAGAGTTTGGCGATTGCCGTCGCATACGGCAAATGACACATCTGCTCCAAAGCGAAGTTGAAGTAGCCGATGCCTAGATGTATCTTTCAAGCATGACCTTCAGCAAATGGCTTTTTGTTTATTTTTCTCTCTTGTCAGGACTTTCACAGTTCGTGCATGGAGCGGACACAAAAGTTCAATCCATTCAAAAGGAGAAAATCTACATTATACCGATCAGGGAGGACATCATGCCACCCCTCACCTATCTTGTTCGCCGGGGTGTAAAGGAGGCCATTGCTTCAAAAGCCGACTGCCTCATACTGGACATGGACACCAATGGAGGTCGAGTCGATGTAACGCAGGAAATTATCCAAATCATCACCAAATTCAAAGGTCGTAAGGTAACTTATATCAACTCCAAGGCTTTTTCAGCGGGAGCTTTTATATCAGTCGCTACAAATGAAATCTATATGTCGCCTGTCAGCGTGATAGGTGCAGCAGCACCCATCATGGTAAGTCCTGGAGGTGGAGCCAGTGAAATGCCCAACACCATGGAAGTCAAAATGACTTCTGGGATTTCAGCGCTTATTCGTGCAACCGCGGAAGAGAACGGACACGACCCTGCTGTGGTGGAAGCTATGATCGACAAATCCAAAGAACTTAAGAAGGGAGACAAGGTCTTGTCGGAAAAAGGTCAGATTTTGACTCTGACAAATAAGGAAGCGGAAATCACCTATGGCGACCCTCCAAAAAAGTTAATGAGCCATGGAACGGTGAACTCTCAAGCCGAACTTATCGAGGTATTGGGTTATGCAAACCCTGAAGTGATCAGGATCACACCCACTGGAGCTGAAAAAGCAGGCACATGGATAAATAAAATCAGTGCGATCCTGCTCATCGCAGGAATCCTTGGAGTTTACCTTGAGTTCAAAACTCCAGGCTTCGGACTTCCCGGGATTTTAGGGCTAGCTGCATTCGCTGTTTACTTTCTTGGTGGTTACATTGCAGGTTTATCAGGACTCGAATGGGCTGCATTTTTTGTTATCGGGCTTTTTCTCTTGATAGTGGAGTTATTTTTCCTTCCCGGCCTTTTTGTAGTCGGGCTTTCGGGTATCCTGCTCATGCTTTGGTCTGTTTTGATGGGTTTGGTGGATATGGACCCAAGCTTACCCGTATGGCAAATGCCGTCCTATGGTCAGTTCAAATATCCGTTGCAGGTCTTGTTGACCGCTATATCCGGATCGACACTACTGATGATTTTATTAAGTTCAGTCCTCCCCAAAACCCAACTCTTTCAACAACTGATTTCAGAGGCAACAAGTGGCGATCAAGGTATCTTGAGCAGAGAAAAGAGCGAAAAGGACTTACTAGGTTTAACAGGAGTCACTTTATCGCCACTCAGGCCAGGGGGGAAAGCGCGTTTCGGAGATACAATTCTCGACGTCGTTACAAATGGGACCATGGTTGCAGCTGGAGTAAAAGTCCGAGTCATTGGATTTTCCACTTCGGACGCTGTTGTGGAAGAAATCAATTATTAAAGCCCCTTTAGGGTCTGAGAAATTCTTCAGATTGCCCATTGCAAGCTTTCCAAAGATGGGATTAATATTATCCATTACCACTCATGATATACCCTTCAGTGCTGTTACGTGGGGCTTGGAGGCGAGTTGAATGTTTTGGTTTATAAGTGGTTAGGTATTGACTGCTTAAACGGATCTTTTTCGGCTTTTTTTGACATTGTGAATAACTCGTTAATAAGTGTGAATATCTTATTCTCGATGAAAAAGGCCAAGTGTCGCTAATCTCGTCTTACGTTTAAGCCAGTGAGCGAGCTAAGGCATCTGACTCATATTTATCAGAGTAGGTTAATCACTGATTATAAAGCTTTTACATTTTTTTTCAATATATCATTCATAAAGCAAAAAAATACGGTATAATTAAGTCTCTTGTCGTTAATTCGCGGTTTGATAACGATTTCGAAGTGCTTAAACTGACTATAACCTGTCTCTTATACACATCTGACGCTGCCGA
>OJCR01000112.1_pt1 | contig 40828 bp, 33 predicted proteins | sample 1591611 | NCBI WGS metagenome assembly OJCR01 (sample SAMN05416815, study PRJEB24817) | seawater metagenome | isolation source: Sea water | place: Canada:Atlantic | collected 2013-07
CGGTATCGTCGTTCGCGGCCGTTCACGGCGCGGTCCAGTTGAACAGTATGACCTCGGTGTTCGAAATTGTCACCAAAATCGCTCACCTTCCGACTTCCTTTATACCGGCGAAGCCGTTTGCGTCTCCTCCGTTGAAAACCTCCAGCATTTCTCTGCGCGTTGCGGATTTCCTCAAAGCGTTTCCTCCCTTCGAGTATTTACCCGAAGCAGAGCTATTGCTGATCGCGCAGGGCGGGCGGGTGAAATTCCACGAGACGGATGAGATTGTCTTCTCGATGGGCGATACGCGGGGGAAGTTCATTTGGGTGATTCAGCGAGGCACGATCAATCTCTTCCTCCCCGGAGAGCACGGTGAAGATCTGATCGATGTGCGCGCCGAGGGCGACCTAGTAGGCATCGATTGGAATGATCCCTCTTCCCCTTATCCCGCGACGGCGCGGGTCGCCCAGGAGAGTATCCTCTATGCCTTGCCGGCCGAGACCCTGCTGGCGGTCTGCGCCAAATATCCGGCGGCGACTCAGTTTTTGGCCTCGTATTTTTCGATCGATGATGTGGCCGGACGACAAGCTTCGACCAGCGAGCCCTTGGAGCTCCCAGCCAACTCCGCCTATTGGCTGACCTATTCAGAGGAATTGGCCACCCGGGCGTCCAATCGACTTCTCACCGTCGGCCCGGATGAGATCATTGCTTCAGTTGCCAAAAAGATTGCCCCCGGCTTGCAGGAAGCGGTGGTGGTGGTGAATGAGCCAGGGTGTCCGCTCGGCATCTTGACCGAGGCCAATTTCTCCAGCCGCGTGGCTACCGGGGAGGTGGGTTTTGATCAACCGGTGAGCGCGATCATGAGTGCGCCCGTCGTTACGATCCGCGAAGGCATGCCCGCCGGAGATATCATCATCATGATGATCCGTCATCGACGTCACCACTTAGTGGTGACGGACACCGGAGGCCCGGATGGTCGAGTGCTCGGAGTGGTGGGGGAGAAGACCATTCAGGCGATGCACGGCAACGTGCCCGTCTTCCTCTCCAAGGAATTCCCGCTCGCCCTCGACATCAACGAACTCCGCCGTCTGCGCGACCGGGCCGACGAGCTGTTGCTCCGTTATGTTGAAGGTGAAGCGCCGATTCAGTGGCTGACCAATTTCATCGCGCAAGTTGATCGTATGCTAACAGAGCAGGCTATCGAACTGGCCAAGCAACGCCTCGCTGCCCAAGGGCTCATTGAACCGTCGCTGCCGTGGGCCTGGATCGCCTTTCACTCCGAGGGACGTAAGGAACGCCTCCTCCGCTCCAGCCAACGCACGGGCATCGTCTACGCCGATCCTCCCCCGGGTTTCGATCTCGAGCCGATGCTGCAATGGTTCAGTGCCTTGGCGAATGAGATGGGCAGTGTGTTCTCCGTCTGTCGCTTTCCGCTGAATAGGTATAACCAGATGGCGAGCAATACCGACTGGTGCCAATCGGTGTCGGGTTGGGGCGAAACCTACCGTGAATGGATCCTTGAACCCGAAGCCAGCGGGATCATTGACCGCACCCCGTTCTTTGATCTCCGGGCGATTACGGGAGACCGTTCCTTGGTGACGCAGATCCGGGTTGGCATTCTTGAGAGCATAAAACTCAACCCGATTTTCATCCCAGTGTTGGCCAAGGCTGCGATGCACAATTTGCCTCCCGTTACCATTTTTAGCGGCGGGGTCATGAACAAGTCGGGAGCCACGACGGAGGCGATTAACACCAAGTCCAATGCGCTCGGCCCGATCGTCGATATCGCACGGGTCTTCGCCCTGGGACTCGGCATGGCCGATGCGACCTTCACCCCCGATCGACTGCGCAAGGCCGCTATCGCGCTCCCGCAATATGCCCGGGTGCTGAACGAGGCGGTGTTGGCCTTCGACTACGCCCTCCGTCTGCAAACCCGGGTTGGGCTGAGCCGAGGTGATGATGCCCGCCTCGTGCGTCCCAATGAACTCAGCCCGATTGAGATCCAACGCATCAAAACCATCTTCCGGACGGTTGGCCGCCTAATGGATGTTGCGGTAAATCACTTCCTTCTGCCCGACCAGTAATGTCCGACCACGAATCCAGCCTGCCCGCCGATGTGACCCGTTACCTGGCTTTACGCGCCACCGCACCCGCGGACGATCACTCCGTCGATGAAGTGAGGTTCGTTTCCCTCGATTGCGAAACCACCGGCACCGACGCCAAGAAAGATCGGATCATCACCATGGGTGCGATCACGGTGAAGGCGGGCGAAATTCTCCTCGAGGATCAATTCGAGGCCATGCTGCACGTGAGTCACAACACCTCCTCGGTGCTCGTGCACGGGATCACCGCGGAAGAAGCGGCCGAAGCCGGCGTGACCGAACCGGAAGCCCTGCGCGGATTTTTGGATTACCTCGGCAATGCGGTCATCGTGGGGCACCACATTGGATTTGACGTCGAAGTCATCCAGCACGCTTGCCAACGTAGCTTCGGTATCGATTTTCCCAACCACTGGATCGACACCATGGAAGTCACCTTACACCTGGAAGACGCCGGCGTGTTTGAAGCGATCGCTACGGCAGCGGGAGTGACCCTGCCGCCGTTTCAAGATTTCTCCCTCGACGGGCTGTGTCAGCAATTCCACATCGACCCGCATGACCGCCACACCGCATCCGGTGATGCCTTCATCACCGCCCAGATATTCCTGAAGCTCCTGCGGTTGGCGAAACACCAAGGCCGCATTACCTTGGGAGCCCTAGCCGAACGCTACATCGACCCAAGAGCCACGGAGTGAAACGCGCGTAGTGCGCTGACTGTTTCATATTTTGTCAGGACATTCACTCCGTTCATAGACGTGGTAAACCCAATCCTTCCTCACCGGTTCCAATGCGTCACCTCTTAGACTGCTTTGGGAGTTTGGTGATCAAATTGCTGAAACCTTGATGTAAACAATCGGTCCCAACTAGATCCTATGATGCGTTTTGGTCCGAAAATATTCTCTTTGATTCTATTGCTAGCCCTCACGGGCTGCCAGGGATTCCGTTACCTCTTGCCGGGGCATTCGGACCATGAGCGGACCGCTCCTGTGCATATGGAAATCGGGCAATCGTTAGTCGCCCTCAAGACCCCGATACGCATGCCGGTTCCGGGCGGCTTTTGGCTTGGCTTGGCCAGCGATAATCCCGACATCGTTCGGACTGAGGTTGAAGATGGTTTCGGCGGTAAAACTCGGGTGACGCTCCACGCGGTGGGAGCTGGCATGGCGACCGTGCACTATGTAAATCGACTTTCCGTCGTTGGCGACGCCCGGAACGAAGTAGAGCGGAAACGACTCCGCGAAATGTCCGGGAAGTCCTTTCAAGTAACAAGCGCGCCACGAGGCGCGAAGTAACAAGGACCAAACGCGCAGCGCGCTGACGGCCACTCAATCACTCCGCTATCGATTAGATCAAGTTGTCCTCGTCACCAGCCGTAAAGTCACGACAGTAGGCAGGATGAAAAAGAGGCGTAGACTGAGCACGGTTTGGTTCTTAGCCCTTCTTTGGATGGGGATAGCAGGGGTCGCTCGAGCTGACCAGGTGAGCGCGGCATCCGTCGCTGATATCCCGGCCGAAGCCCCATTCATCTTCGTCAATCAAAGCGGTTACAATGCCGAGGCTCCGCACCGGTTCACCGCGGTGAACTTCCCGGACGGAGCGACCTTCACCGTGCAGACCCTTGAGTCGGCCGAAGTGCTATTCACCGGCACCCTGTCGCAGGGTATTGGAGATTTTTCTGCCCTGAAGACGCCCACCAGCGATGAGCTCGTGATTCGGATCGACGCGATCACGTCTGACCCGTTTCGGGTGGGGCCATGGTGGCTGGAGCGGGTCACCTACGATCTGGCGATGGACTTCATGGTTCAGTCCCGCAACCACGTGGGTAACGTGGATACTCCGGCGGGCTATACCTACGCGTGGCGCGATGATCATCAATTCGCATTTCATCTTCGCACGCTGGTGAGTCAGTTCCTGGCTCATCCCGAGGCCACTCACCGACTCAAATCTCGCATCACCTATTCGGAACCGGTGGAGGGTGTATGGGGAGCCTTGGCGCCGTTTGATGAGACCGCCCCGGATATCGTGAAGCTCATTCATTGGGCCGCCGACAACACCGTCACCCAAGGTCTCACTCATGAGTTCTTTAAAGGGGATCTCGCGTTTTTCCTCTACGCTTGGTCGTGGTTGGAGCCGTGGTTGGATGCCGACGATTATACTAAGGTATTGGACTTCGCGCTCACCCATTGGGAGCAGACCACGATCAATCAGGAATATCCATACGATGAAAGCGCGGCCGACGGCCACAACCTGTTCGCGATCAAGACGACCATTGGCACGGTCAAGGCAGCGTATCCGCCGGGGTTCTCCATCTTACCGAATGCGCTGATGGCCGCAGTGCTAGACCGCACCCAAGACCCCCGGGCCATCCCGTTCCGTGATGCCGCTCGCGCCCAGGTGGCATGGAGCACGGCGCATCTCGACGTGGAAGATCCGGCCCTCACCAAAGGGCAACGGATGAGCGCCGATCTACTCATGAGTAGTCTGGCCGGATTTGCGCGACTCGACCCCACCGGGGTGCCGGATACTTTTAACGAATTCGTCGATCGATGGAGTCAGGTGGTGATTCGTCGCTCCGCTAATCTTTGGGATTTTTTCCAACTCACGGATGATGGGCATTGGGTGGCTTACGTCGATGGGCACGAGACGAAGTGGAACGATCCGGGTAGTGTGCTCGCGTTGCCCTCGGCTGCATTGTCGGCCGCCGGACTCGTTACGGATTCCCTTCAGCGGGATCGGTTGCGAGAGATCGCTTACGCCGCCATGGATCACGTGTTTGGCCGCAATCCGACAGGCCGCCATTTCAGCTATGATGCGCCGCGAGAGATCGAAGGCGTCGAGCGTGGTTGGTATAGTTATTATCTAGGAGGAGTAGGGGAATTGGAAAATGTCCCCTTCACGTTCGATGGTGCGCCGAAAGCACCGTCCTACCCGTATCACCCCGAAGTCGGTAACATCAGTTGGACGGAAGGGTGGGTGAACTTCAATACGGCCTTCAATCGCTCGCTCGCGGAGATGGCGTTTTTCGAGACCGAACTGGAGCTGAAACAGCAGGGAGATTCGTTTCACGTGCGGCTCCGAGCGCCCCTGAATTTTGATCCGACGGTGACGGAGCCCATCTCGCTCACCATCGTCACGTCCGGTGGTGATCAGGAGTCGGTGAAGCTGCAGGAAGTCGATCCCTTCTCAACCCATTCAACCGGCCGCGTGGCAGGAAAAGTAACTCGGAATCCCACGGCAGAAAACGGCATCCTCGAAGTGGTCCCCGGCGACACCGTAAGCGTGAGCTACGGCTACGGTTACTACGCCCACCAGAGCGCGCTCCGCGCGAAGTAACAAGTTCCAAGTATCAAGTGACAAGGCATGACCACGGAGTCGGGTCGTAGACGCATTGCGACAGCAATTTAGTCACGACCTGATCCCCCTCCACGAGTGCTCAAGCACGTCACGAGCCCCCAGCCCCCCTACACCCATCTTCACCCCTTCGGTTTCCACCTCAGCGCAGGTCGCGCCATCGCACCCAATAGAGCCACACTGATCCAAAGTAGGCTTTGATCCCCCGGAAGAAAGAGCGCCAAACCCAGCATGCCCGCTGCGCAGGCGGCCAAACTCCAACCGATCACGCGGGCCGGTTGCACCAACTCTGTCATACTCAATTCGGGTTGTTTTTGCTCTGCCCGAGCGGCGAGCTTTTGCACGGCGGCGAATCCGGGGGCCGGCACCTTTCGCCTGCGTTCGGCGATCGCCATCAGCACCGCCGGCAAGACCACCCCCATGAGGACTTCCACGTTGCGCGGACTGGCTTCGACGAGGGCCACCAAGGCATTAAAACCAGGTAGGGCAGAAAAGACCGAAGTGTCGCTCAGGCCGAACCGCACGATCAGACCAAGGATGAAACAGGTTCCCACGGTGATGATCACGTCCACCGACGTGACCTTGCGGCTAAACAACGCCCAGATCATCGGCAACAGCAGCGGTCCCACGATCAGGCTGGTGATACTCAGGATGACTTTCTCTGCTCCGCCCAACAGAGGCACCATCAGCGCCACAGCTGTCATCACGATACCCAGCACCAGCGTCATCACGCGACCGATGCGAACTAGACTCTGTTCGGCGGGTCGAGTCTTCAGCATCGGCACAATAATATCCTGAGTGAGCACGCCGGCGAAGACGTTAAGCTGACTGCTCACCATGGAAGCCGTTGCGGAGAACATTGCCGCGACCATCAGGCCTAACATGCCCGTGGGCAGCACCAACCAAGCGGCCAGGATGTAAGCCTCCTCCGGATTGGCGTTGGGATCGATGGTGCGAAAAATGATGGGCGGCAGCATCCAGAAAATAGGACTCACCAGATACAGCACCCCAAACAACCAAGCACTCTTGCGGGCATCTTGGGCGGTGCGCACACAAATGAATCGCTGCACAAACGCCCATTCCGCTCCGACCATAAAAAAGTGAATAGCGGTCCACCCCGCGAGGAATACCCACGTGAATTCGTTATTCGTCAGCTCGAGAAACCCCTCGGGCAGTTTGGCTATAAACGCATTCACGCCGCCGACCTCGCCGAGTAACAACGGCACCACAAACCCGATGGCCAGGTAGAGCACGATGAACTGCAGCACATCGGTCATCAGCACGGCCCACAGTCCACCCGCGACGGTGTAGACCAAGACGATGGCCCCGAACGCGATGATCGCCCACGTGAGCGACAGATTCCCCGTCGTCGCATCTCGGAAGAACCAGCCCTCCGGCACCGGAATCAACGCCGAGAGCAGCACCGCCAGCGCGTAGAGGGCCACGGCAGCTCCGATCGTGCGGTAACTCATAACGGCCCACGTGTAGCCATGCACGGCCCGCGTCCCGAACCGAAGACGCACAAACTCCGCCGGAGTGGTGATCCCGCTCTTTTTCCAGCGTCCTGCCACAAACCAACCCACCAGCAAAGCCGCGACGCCGTAGCACATGTTAATGCTCACGGCGACAAACCCATGTTTGTAGGCAATGCCACCCCAGACCACGAACGTGCCCGCGGAGAACATGGTCATAAATCCACTGAGACCCGAGACCCACCACGGCGAACGTCCACCGGCGGTGAACAAGTCAGTCGTGGTTTTGACCTTACCGCCATAGATCCCACCGACCACAAACAGCCCGACAATGTAAGCGAGAATAACTAAAACATCCGGGGTCTGCATTCACGCAGGCTGGGAAATCCCATTGGATAGGTCCAGCTCAGGGTCACGGAGATAGCACCGCGCGCGCAGCGCGCGAAGTTCCAAGTTCCAAGTAACAAGTCATAGGACAAAGGATCTCATGAGCTGACGGCTAAGATTCCTGAGTCCCTGACTTCCAAATCCGCTTCAGTGCTTCGCCCTTTGCGACTTAGCGTCTTTGCGTGAGAAAATAAACTACGTTGGAGTAGAGGTCGGCTCCTGTTACTTGTTACTTGGAAATTGTTACTTCGCGCGTAGCGCGCTGACGGGCTGCATCCTGCATCGAGAACGAGAACGAGAACGAGAAAGAGAAAGAGAATGAGTAAGAGAACGAGGAAGGGCCGGAACGCGCTCTGCTTCTTTCTACTCGCTACTCACTACCCGCTACTCGCTACTATCAACCCATGCTACCCCGCCGTTGGATTCACCTCCTACCGACACTCCTCCTCTTCGCCGGTTGCACGAAACCTCAACTGGAGCCGCGACCTGCGACCGTCGTCAGTCACCTGCTGTTATCCGCATCGGCGCTACCGGCCTACGAGAGCGATGTAGATCACGCCCGCCTCATCCGGCACGTCGACAAGACCGTCGTCGCGCAGGGCCGGGAGGTTTACCAACAGGTGTGTCACAACTGTCATGGTGACGTGAACCTGCCGGGCTCGATTCCCAACTCGCTGCGTTTTGCCGAAGGCGAATTCCAGCATGGTAGCGATCCCCATACCATGTATCAGACCATCACCCGAGGGTGGCGTTTGATGACCCCACAGGTGCAATTGGTGCCGCGGGAGAAGTATGCCGTGATTCATTACATTCGAGAACAGTTCCTCGCGAAGCATAACCCGTCACAGAATTTCCCCATCACCGACGAGTATATCGCCACGCTCCCGGTCGGTAGCGCAGTCGGACCCGATCCGGTGAAAACCGAACCGTGGCGCGAGATGGATTATGGACCGTTCCTCACCGGCACCTTCGAAATCGCGAACGCCGCCGACCGAGCAAACCCCTGGCCGAAAGACGCGAAGTCCGACTACGTGGCCCCGGACGCCAACATTCCTTACAAGGGCATCGCGATTCGACTCGATCCCGGGCCGGGTGGGGTGAGTCAGGGCAAACAATGGGTCACATTTGAACACGACACGTTGCGCGTGGCGGGGATGTGGCAAGGGGAGGGGTTCATCGACTGGCATCGGATCAATTTTGATGGGCGCCACGTGCAGCGTCCGCGCACCGTGGGTGAACCGATTTTCGAAACATCGGACGGACCCGGCTGGGCGAACCCCGCCACCGGATCGTTTGAAGATGCGCGTTTCGTCGGCCTCGATGGCCGTCACTTTGGTCCGCTCCCCCGCGAGTGGATGCGTTTCAGCGGAACCTACAAACAAGGTGATGCGATCGTATTGAGTTACCGGGTCGGCGATGCCGCGATTCTGGAACATCATCAACTCACTCCCAGAGCGGGACTAGTGAGGCACCTGAACATAGGCCGATCGAGTAAAGACCTGCGGGTGCGACTCGCCGATGACTTTACGGTCGTGTCGGTGGCGGGTTCACCGGATGTAGATATCCGCCAAGAAGACGGATTTATGGTGGCCACGATTCCAGCCGCCGCCACGCCGGTGAAACTGGCGTTTAGCATCAGCACGCGCACCACCGCGGAACCGATGGATCTTAAGCCGCTGACTCGCGGCGGTGATGCCCAGTGGCCGACGGTGGTGGAGTCACCCACGATCCGTGGCACGCAAGCGGGTGCATTTCAGTGGGACAGTTTTGTGGTCCCGTTTGTGAATCCCTGGAACAGTCGACTCCGTGTGACCGGCATCGATTTTACCGCCGATGGCTCGGCTGCAATTGTGGTGTGCTGGGATGGTGATGTCTGGCGGGTTGAGGGCATTGCCGACGAGGCCGCAGTCTCAACCCAATGGCGCCGTATCGCGTCAGGATTATATCAGCCATTGGGGGTGAAGTTGATCGACGACGAGATCTTCATCAGCTGCCGGGATCAGATCGTCCGACTGCACGATCTCAACGACGATGGAGAGACCGATTTTTATGAGAACTTCAACAGCGACCACCAAGTCACGGAGCACTTTCATGAGTTCGCCATGGGACTGCAGGCCGACGACGAGGGGAATCTCTATTACGCGAAAAGTGGTCGGCATGCCCGCACCGCTCTGGTGGCACATCACGGGACCTTGTTGAAGGTCAGTGCCGACGGATCCTCCACCGAGATTTTGGCCAAAGGATTCCGCGCCGCCAATGGGGTGTGCCGCAATCCCGATGGCACGTTCTTCGTGACCGATCAGGAAGGGCATTGGAATCCCATGAACCGCATCAACCACGTCGTGCCGGGCGAAGGTTTTTACGGCAACATGTGGGGCTACGGTGCACCCGATGACACCTCGGATGGCGTGGTGGAGAAACCGCTAGCTTGGGTGGACAAAGGCTTTGACCGCTCACCCGCAGAACTACTTTGGATCGATAGTCCCAAGTGGGGCGCCCTCGACGGCCGGTTACTCAACCTATCCTACGGTCACGGCCGCCTCGAACTCGTGCCCCACGAGTCAATCGATGGACAGTTACAAGGCGGCCTCGTGCGACTGCCCATTCCAGATTTTCCCACCGGCACGATGCGCGGCCGATTCCATCCCCAGAATGGTAACCTCTATATCGGAGGTATGGCCGCCTGGGGCACTGCCCAGATGCAACTCGCCGGAGGCTTTTATCGCGTGCGCATGACCGACAAACCAGCTCATCTGCCGGTGGAGTTGAACGCCCACACCCAAGGTATGGATATCGTCTTCTCGGATCCCTTGGATCCCGATTCGATCACGGCAATCGCCGACCAATTCCAAGTGCGCACCTGGGCCCTCAAACGCTCCGCGGACTACGGCTCCAAACACTACGACGAACGCCCCCACGACGTGACCAGCGCCAAGCTCTCCGCCGACGGCAAAACGTTACACCTCGCCATCGCCGACATGGCCCCCGTCTGGCAAATGTCCATCACCTACCACCTCAAAGGAAAAACCGGCACCCCGGTCACCGGAGAGATCCAAAACACAATTCACGCCCTGCGTGAAAAGTAGTCACTCCTTCACAGCCTCGTTCTCGTTCTCGATGCAGGCTGACGGAAATCAGCCTCGTTCTCGTAATCGTTCTCGATGCATGCTGACGGACCGCCGCGCCACGCGGCGCTGATTTCTACTCGCTACCCGCTACTCGCTCCTCGCTACTAGAGCCCCATGCGACTCCTCCTCCTCAGTTTATCCCTCGCTGGATTCACCTTTGCCGCTCGCGACACCGATCGACCCAACGTCGTCATTCTCTTCACCGATGATCAGGGCACACTGGATGTGAACAGTTACGGTTCGACCGACCTGCAGACTCCGAATTTAGACCAATTGGCGCGGACTGGTATCCGCTTCACCCAGGCTTATGCGCATAAAGTGTGTTGCCCGGCGCGCGCTGCGCTTTTGACCGGTCGGCATCCGGAGCGGGGTGGGGTGACCAATTGGACCCAAGGCGATCGCAACGGCAGCGATGCCCAGAAAACCAATATGGCGACTGAAGAAGTGACCCTCGCCGAAGTCCTGCAATCCGCGGGTTATCGCACCGCTCTGTTTGGCAAGTGGCACCTCGGGGCGAAAGCCGGTCATGGTCCGTTGGATCAAGGGTTTGAGACCTACTTCGGACACCTCGGAGGATTCATTGACAACTACCGGCATTACTTCATGCACGGCCAAGGGTTCCACGATCTCTATGATGGTGATGAAGAGATCTTTCGTCCGGAAGAGTATTTCCCCGAGATGATTCTCGAACGCGCGCTCGGTTACATCGAAGACCATCAGGACGAACCCTTTTTTCTGACCCTTGCGCTCAATCTTCCGCACTACCCGGAGCAACCGATTGAGAAATTCAAAGATGCTTACCCGGAATTGGAAATGCCGCGCCAGTCGTATGCTCGCATGATCTCATCAACCGACGATCACATCGGGCAAGTGCTAGCCAAGTTGGAAGCCACCGGGCTGCGCGAAAACACCATCGTCATCATGATGAGTGACAACGGCCACTCACCCGAAAATCACAGCGTCGTCACCCGGGAAGATCACGCCAGTGGTTACCCGGTGGGCCACTACTACAGCGCCCATGGCGGGGGAGGGAATACCGGCCCATGGATTGGTCATAAAGCTCAGTTCTTAGAAGGAGGCATCCGCGTGCCGGCGATGATCAGTTTTCCTGGAAAGCTTCCGGCGGGTGAAACCCGCGATCAAATCATCACGGTCATGGATTGGTTTCCCACCGTGCTCGAACTCTGCGGTATTTCACCCGAGCCCGATGCCCCGGAACTCGACGGTCACAGCATAATGCCGATTGTGGAAAATCGTAACAACGCGAGTGCACACGACGTGCTCCATTTCAGTTGGAGCAACGAATGGGCGGTGCGCGAAGGCGACTGGAAGCTCATCGCGACGACGAACCGAAGCAGCGGAATCACGACCATGTCCCTCCGCAATCTAGGAGAAGAAAACCCCGAAGTAAAAGAACACGCCGAAACCCACCCCGAAATCGTAGCCTGGCTGACGGCGCTACACGAAGCGCGACTCTAGCGGGTTTCCAATCAAAGCGAATAGGTGGCCCACTAAATCACACCAAAATCCACGAAACGTTGAGGCAGAGCTTTCTGGTCACCGAGGACACAGAGTCTGAAAGAGATTTAAGAGGAGTTACTTTATTCGGTTCAGCCTTTGTGTTCTCTGTGTCTCCTCTATGTCCTCTGTGACAAAATAACACTGCCTCCCAGCACCCAAATTGCTCAAATCCGAACTTCCCAATCGCGGAACAAAACCTACAGTGATTCCCATGAAGCTCGCGGATATCCCCCAAGTAGAACAGTTGTCGGTTTCCGAAAAAGTGCTACTGGTTGAAGAGCTCTGGAATTCGATCGGCGATCAGGCGGACCGTTTAAACCCTCCTCGGTGGCATGATCACGTTCTAGCGGAAGACGCTACCGAATATGGTAAGGATTCCGAAATTGGCTCGACGTGGACGGACGTAAAACGACGGATTACGGAAGAAAGCTAAACGGCCGTGGCCAACACGTTTAATCCGCGCGAACCCAACTGGATGGGGGTGCCCAAACCGCTGCTGGTTGGCCGGACCGGGAGGGTATTTATAACCTCGGACACACCTAGTTGGTTCCTGCGATGGATTTACCGCAATGCCATGATTCGGCAGATTCGGGATCAGATCCTGGGGTTTGTCGGGATCAAACCGGTACGAGTAACGCATTTTTCGGGCGCCAGTCATCCGGAAGCCGTTGCGGTAGCACGGTGGATCGAAACCGTAAAGGGCTACGGTGTATCAGCCACTTGATCGTGATTGCCAGGGGGCAATCCGGCGGGAGGGGCAGCCATGGTCTTTCATGCGAGGGGGCGAAAAAGGGGCCGGCTTGTTATTCTCGCGATGCTCGTTGAGGTGTCGTCTCACGGCTCCTCGGTAGTAGTTCGTAGTAGATTAGCTGGGATTGCTTCGGTGGGTGGTTTGTTTGAAAACTTAAAAACTGAAATGCTTCCTACTTTGTTCCGCTTTGCTCAACTATGGCGGACATGGAAAACTGAAACACTGATTGCATGATCTCTACTCGTCGTCGTCTTGAATACGCTTCCGGCTATATCGGCTTGGGGATGCACCAGGATGCAGCGGCCGAGTTGGGTTTGATCGAGAGGAACTCGTCGGAGGTCTTACGTCACTGGGTGATGCTCTATCACGAAACCAAAGAATGGGTGGCACTTATCAAGGTGGCGGAGGCATTGGCCGGAACGGATCCCGATGAGGAGCAGGGCTGGGTTTCCTGGGCTTATGCGCTGCGGGAATTGGATCGAGTGAAGGAGGCTCAGGAGGTGCTGCTCAAGGCGGAGGTCCTGCACGGGAAGTCCTGCGCCGTGCTGCACTACAATCTCGCGTGTTATGCCTGTTTGCTCGGCGACCAAATGGATGCAAAACGCCGACTGGCCACCGCGATCAAAATGGATGCCGAGTTTAAGAATAGCGCGTTGGAGGATCCGGATCTCGCGGTAATGCGAGGGGATGTGAAAAACTGATCCTCCTTCGCCAAGGCTTCGGCGGACATGGAAAGCTGAAATGCCGACTGCTGAGTCGAGAACGAGAACGAGAGGGGCTGATTTCTGACTTCTGATTCAACCATGTTTAGGCCTCGTTTGACCATGCGTTGAAATCGAGTAGGGTGATGGATGTTGAAGCGCGCTATGTTAGGGTTGGCCGGAGTGATGATTATTCCACTCCAGGCTGAGGTGACCCTCGAGGATTTTACCGATGGGGATGTGTCGTTGGATTGGCAGATCGTGAATGACAGTGTGATGGGGGGGCGCTCCCGTAGTGGCCTGGAACGGGTGTCCGATGATGTCATGCGTTTTCGGGGGCAACTTTCGCTGGAGAACAATGGTGGATTTGCTTCCGTGCGGGCGTCTGGTCGCATGCCTGATCTCTCGGCTGCTCGGGCGGTTTCCATCCGAGTGAAGGGCGATGGTCGCACTTACCAGTTGCGGCTGCGCACTTCCGATGGCTGGCGGACTCCGGACTACAGTGCGGCGTTCACCACCACACCTGGTGAATGGCAGACGTTTGTTTTGCCCTTGAAGGACTTTGTGGCGGGTTGGCGGGGCCAAACCTTCCGCGATGCTCCGCCGATTGATCCGACCGCAATTAATTCGGTCGGAATCTTGCTCGGCGATAAAAAGCCGGGTGGTTTTTCGATCGATATAGATTGGATCAAAGCCAATGCCGGTAACGAACCCGTCGTGACGAAAAAAGAACAGATCTAGCGACCCCGGGCGAGGAGAGCTAAAAAGGGAACGGGGAGTAGGCCCGCTGCGCGCGAAGTTCCAAGTAACAGGTTTCAAGTATCAAGTAGACTAATCACTATTCCGCCGTGCTGAGCGCCACCTCAAAATCCGTTTCAGTGCGTAGTCGGTAGACGAAGCCTTTTCGTGTATCTCGTTGGCAAAACTAGCAGGCCGACGGCTCATTCCGCATCGAGAACGAGAATGAGAAAGATCAAGATTGAGGGAAGGAGCCGGGAGGCGGGGGGGGCTGAAGGATCGTTTAAAGACATGGTTGTGTGATCGGCATATGTTGGATTATGATCCTTCCCATGGAATACGTCCGAATTGCTCTGCAAGTGATCGTGGCCTTTGGGCTGCTCAATGTCTGGCTGCTTCGCTCCAGTAAATCGACCCGCTATCGAGGGAAAGCCGCCGCTTCCATGCGTGAAGAGTTTGCGGCCTATGGTCTGCCGGTGGGAGTGATGCGGGTTGTGGGCATACTTAAAATCGCCGTGGCTCTCGCATTGCTTCTCGGTATCTGGATGCCGGGGTTGGTTTTTCCGGCCGCCACTCTCTTCGTCTTTCTCATGACGGGCGCATTTCTGATGCACGTGAAGGTGAAGGATCCTTTTGAGCGTTCGATTCCGTCACTCTTGATGCTTGGAATGGGAATCGCGCTGGTCGTGCTTTGATCGGCGGCTAGTAGGCCGCCCAGCAGAGGTAGGTATTGAGCACCAGGTAGGCGAAGGCGGGCAGCGTCTGGAGTGGCGAGTCTTTGATCTTAATTCGCACGCCGACGGCCACCAACATGAGCACTGCGAGACCTCCAGCAGCGGCTTGACCCAACCACGGTAGTTTCAATCCAACGAGCAGTCCGGCCGCTCCTAGCAATTGCAACACTCCCACGAGGTTTCGGAACTGCGGCAGCTTATACCGCGCATACTCCTGCTGCATCGCGGACGACAGCAGGTAGCCCAATCCGAAAAGGAGAAATGAGATCGCTGATAACCAGATTAGAATAGGGTCGGTATTCAAAAGAGTAGGGTGACACCGGTGATCGCCCGAAACAAGTCAGGAGCGCAACGCGCGCGAAGTAACAAGGACCAAGCGCGCCACGAAGCGCGAAGTAACAAGTATCAAATCCCAAGTAACAAGTAGACTACTCACTATTCCACCGTGCTGACGGCCACCTCAAAATCCGTTTCAGTGCGTAGTCGGTAGACGACTTGTGCCGCCATAGCCTTGGCTGAGGAGTAAGCCTTTTCGTGTATTCCGTGGGCAAAACTAATAGGCTGACGGCTCATTTTCCTGAGTCCCTGACTTCCAGATTCAAAACAGCGGATTAACGGATCTGCGCTAATTTGCGACATCTGTGGTTCAAAACTAGCAGGCTGATAGGATTCAGCCTGTAGCGATCCACTTTCGTCCCGCAGGGCGGGACTTCAGCAGACAAGGAGCGATCCGCCGTCGTCCCTCGGAGCGGGACTATGGCGGACAGGGAAAGATTAGCAGAACGAGGGGAAGAGTCTGACTCCGCGCGATGGATTCTGTTGTCTTCATTCTACGAGAGAGCGTATTCTTTGCTCTACCCCATGAATAAAATTCGATTAGCAATCTTGGGCACTGGCGGGATGGCCGCAGAGCATGTCGAGCGATTCATGAAGAATCCCGATGTCGCCATCGTTGCGTTGGGTGATGTTTCGACCACGGTGATGGAACGTTTTAAGACGGACACGGGGCTCGATGCTGTTGAGCCCGTTCCGGAAATGTTTACGGATGCGGCCACGATGTTTGCTGAGGCTGAGTTGGATGCGGTGATCATCATCACTCCGCACACGCTGCACTTCGATCATGCGATGCTCGCAGCCGATGCAGGGCTACATGTGTTTATGGAGAAACCGATGGTGAATTCGTCGGATCAGGCGCATGCGCTCGCAAAACGATTCAGTGATCTCGATAAGGTATTCATCGTGGGCTACAATACGCCTTGCCGGCCGGAGTTTGATTTTCTGCGCACGACGATTCGCAATCAGTCGTTGGGAAAACTGGAGTTGATCAGTGGCTATCTCTCCCAGAATTGGATGAAGCTCACGGAAGGGACCTGGCGGCAGCAACCCGAGTTGTCCGGTGGGGGACAGGCCTACGACAGCGGTGCCCATTTGCTCAATTCGCTGTGTTGGAGCGTCGAGTCGGACATCGCGGAAGTGTTTACGTTTCTCGATAACCGAGGCACCCCGGTGGACATCAATTCTTCGATCAACTTACGATTCACCAAGGGCGTGATGGCAAGTGTGGTGGTGAGTGGTAACTGCGCGACGGATGGGGCCGACTTGCACTTCATGTTTGAGCATGGGCGGATCGATATCGATGGCTGGGAAGGCAAATGGATCAAGGTGTGGCAGGCCGACGAGCGCGTGGAAAATCCGTCGCTCTCCGGTGAGCCCCAGACTCCGAATGATAACTTCATCGATGCGATACTGGGCCGAGCCGAACCGCGCACTTCGATTCAAAACGGAATCGTGCAAAGCGAGTTGATGGACGCGATCTACGAATCGGCGAAGACGGGCCTTCCGGCTAAACCAACCGCGAAAGGCTGAGCCCCATTTTCTGCTCCCAGCTAAACCCTTTCATTATGAGATTTTTGCTTCCGTTTTATTCGTCGCTGGTGGTCCTGAGTGTCGTGTCACTCGGCGCCGCTCGGCCGTTGAATATCCTCTATATCATGTCGGACGATCATGCGGCGCATGCAATCAGTGCGTATGGGGGACGGCTGGCTGCGGTGGCTCCAACGCCCAATCTTGATCGACTCGCTCACGAAGGCATGCGTTTCACCAATGCGTTTGTGACCAACTCGATTTGCACGCCGAGTCGGGCGGTGATTATGACCGGCAAATACTCGCATCGTAACGGAGTCTACAAATTTACCGGCCTTGATCAGAGTCAACCTACGTTGCCCAAGTATATGCAGGCCCATGATTACCAGACCGGCTTTGTTGGTAAATACCACCTGCACACCAATCCGGTCGGTTTCGATCATTGGGCAATCTTGCCAGGGCAGGGGAAGTATCATGACACCGCCTTCGTCGAGATGGGGGATGAGGATGAATCCGGTATCGTGGCGAAGGGCAAAAAGACCGCTTATCCCGGTTGGCACTCGACCGACATCATCACCAAGAAGGCTCTCGACTGGTTTAAACAGGATCGTGACCCAGCCCAACCGTTTTTCTTCATGCTGCATTACAAGGCGCCACATGATCCTTGGCAAAATGCGTATCGCTACGACGACTACCTGGCCGAGGTGGAAATTCCCGAGCCGGATAATTTGATGGACAGCGGCTCCGGCCGATCTCCGGCCATTGAGCAATCCACGCAGGAGATCGCCGGAAGATCGCATCACACTCAATTTACCCCTGAGTTTAAGGCGATGCCGGCGAGCCCCGAAAAACGTCACCTTGTGTATCAGGATTACATGAAACGCTACCTACGCTGCGTCAAAGGTATCGATGACAATTTGGGAAGAGTTTTTGACTACTTGGACGAGTCAGGCTTGGCGGAAAATACCATCGTGATCTACACCGCGGACCAGGGATTCTTCCTCGGGGAACACGGGCTTTACGACAAACGATTCATGTATGAGGAAGCCCTGCGGGTGCCGTTAATGGTGAGATGGCCGGGACAGGTGGAACCGGGCAGTGTGTGTGACGAGTTGGTGCTCAATTTGGATTATCCCGAAACGATTCTCGACCTCGCCGGCCGAGACGTGCCGGTGGATATGCAGGGGCGAAGTCTCGTGCCCTTGTTTAAACAGGAGCCGGTGAACGATTGGCGGGACGCCTTCTACTACCGTTACTATTTTTCCCATTTTGATACCCCGGCCCATGTTGGAGTGCGCACAGCCACGGAAAAACTGATTCATTACGACGGAATGGATGAGTGGGAGTTCTACGATCTCACCGAAGACCCCACGGAGATGAACAATCGAATAGGGGACCCTCGCTATCGCTCACGGGTCAGTGCCTTGAAAAAGCAACTCAGCGAGCTGCAGGAGGCAGTCGGAGACTCACCAGGAGATATCGGAAACCAACCGTGGACTGGGAATAGCGAGCTCGATCAAAAGGCGGCCAGAGGAGAAAAAACCCAAGCGGAGCGGCTGAACGTTCTGCGGCAAGCGCGAGGGGGGAAATAGGATGAAGGAGGTGCGCCGTTTCTACGTCATCCTGGTCGGCCTGGTGCTCCTGCCCAATCTTATCTGGGCGGCCTTACCCAACATCATTGTCATCATGGCCGATGACATGGGCTACGGTGATGTCGGTTCTTATAATGCGGATAGTCGAATAACCACACCCCACCTGGATCGATTGGCCGCACAAGGGATTCGATTTACCGATGCACACTCCGCGGATTCAGTTTGCACGCCTTCGCGTTACGGACTGTTGACGGGACGCTATTGTTGGCGAACCCCATTGAAACGCTCGGTGTTGTTTAATTATGAACCACCTTTGATCGAGGCTGACCGCCTGACGATTGCCTCCCTGTTGAAGGCCAAGGGATATCGAACCGCAATGGCCGGAAAGTGGCACTTGGGTTTGGGGTTTACCGCGAAGCCATACCATACCGTGGATTTCGATGCCCCGTTGCCTTGGAAGGGCGGACCGCTGCCGGACCGGGCGGTGAGTGAAAGCATTGATTTTTCGGTTCCGGTCTTCGGCGGACCAGAAGAATTGGGTTTTGATGAAACGTATTACACGGCGGGGTGCTCGACCGATCAGGAACCATTTTGTTTTATCGAAAATGGACGTTTCCTCGAGATGGAAAAGGCGTCCTACCGGCATCCGGCGGGCAGTTGGCGCAGCGGGATGACGGCGACGGATTGGGATAACAAAACCGTGGATGTGGCGTTCACAAATTAGTCCTTGGAATTCATCGAACGCACTCGCGAGGCTCAGCCCGAGCAGCCCTTTTTCCTCTATCTCCCGTTATCGTCCCCGCACTCTCCCCATGTCACGTCAGATTTCGCCTTGGGTCAGTCTGAAGCCGGCGTTCGGGGCGACATGGTATGGCTGGTTGATTGGTGCGTGGGACAGATTACCGCAAAACTTGACGCTCTGGGAGTGGCCGAAAATACCTTAATTATTGTCACCAGTGATAACGGTCCTCTGCCCGGTTCGCTGGAACCCGGTGCGCCCGAAGGAACGGCCCGAATCACGAATGGCCACCGTGCGGCCGGTCCGTTGCGCGGCCAGAAAGCACGCGTTTGGGAAGGGGGGCATCGCGTGCCGTTCTTGGCTCGTTGGCCCGGCCAAATCGCGGCGGGTGCCGTGAGTGATGATATGCTTTGTCTCACTGACTTGCTGGCCAGCTTCGCCGCGTTGGTCGGAGAGCGATTACCTCCAACTGCGGGTGAAGACAGTTTTAACCGGCTTCCGGTTTTAAAGGGTGAAACCATCGAGGCCCGGCCTGCCATGGTGCACCATTCCAGCACCGCCTTCTCACTGCGCAGCGGGAAATGGAAAATCGTGTTTGGTCTGGGTAAGAATCGAATCACACCGGCCGAAGGAAAAGGTTATCTTTTTGATGTGGAAACGGATCCCTATGAGACCGATAATCTCTGGCAAGATCGACCGGAAATCGTGGCAGAACTGACGAAACGATTCGCCGAAATTCAATCAAGCGGAACGAGTCGATGATGAGCCTTAATTGTATATGAAATTCCTGAAACTCGCGTCTATTATTTGTGCTCTGGCAATATTATGAAAATCTTCTGCTGCTTCTTTTTATTCACTGCCACGGTTGGCATTCTCTTGGCCGACCCGGTTCATGTGCTGGTGTGGGATGAGCGCCAACCACGTCAATCGGAAGCGTATGACAACTTCCTCGGTAATGAAATTGCGCAACGGCTCGCAGCTAAGGGCTCGGAACTGGAACTGCGCTCCGTCGCACTCGATGACCCCGAGCAGGGATTGATCGAAGCCGATCTCAAATGGGCTGATGTGCTGATCTGGTGGGGGCATGCCCGGCACAGTGACCTGACCATTGAAAATAGCATGCGGGTGCTGGATCGGGTGCTCACGGGGAAATTGGACCTCATCACTTTGCATTCCGCCCATTGGTCGCGCCCCTTCGTGGCGGCAATGAATTGGCGAACCGAGCAAGACGCACGAGAGCAATTTGCTCAGAGTCATCCCGATCAAACCGGGGTTTTCACTTTCATCGATCCGCCCAAGGAACGCACCGTGCCCTTGCACGGCAGTGTGATCACTCCGGCCTATTTTGCCTGGAAGAAAATTAAAAAGAATTACGACGTCGCCGTCCATCTGCCCTGGTGCTGCTTCCCCGACTATCGACCCGACGGGAAATCGGGCACCTTAAAACTGATGTCAGCGGATCACCCCATCGCCGCGGGTTTACCTGCCACCCTGATTGTGCCGCAGACCGAAATGTATAACGAACCCTTTCACGTGCCCGCGCCCGACGAGGTTATCTTTGAGGAGACCTGGGAACTGGGTGAGCGTTTCCGCAGCGGTATGATTTGGGAAATTGGGCAGGGCAAGGTCTTCTACTTTCGTCCCGGCCACGAAACTTACCCGATCTTCAAGCAACCGGAGATTATCCAGATTCTAGCCAACGCCTCCCTTTGGTTGGGCCAAGATTAAGTGATGAAAATTGCGATTATCTTGTCCGGAGTGCTCCTCCCGATGCTGCCTGCAGCAGAACGTTCTCCCCCCGTTCAGGCCGCAACGAATCGGCCCAATATCGTCTTTATATTGGCCGATGATCTCGGGCTGGGAGACACGAATATTTACGGGGGAGATCGGTGTCAGATCGAAACGCCGAACATCGATGCGCTGGCCAGAGGAGGACTCCGATTCACGGACGCGCATCCCAGTGCTTCGGTGTGTCGTCCCACGCGGCAAGCGATCATGACGGGGCGCTACAACTGGCGGTTCGGTTCTCCGGTGACCAACGGCCCGTGGGGGTTTTGCGGGCCTCGGCCCGGCAGTGAGAAGTCGACCTTGGCCAAGGTGCTACAGCGGTCGGGTTATCACACGGGTTACGTCGGTAAATGGCATTTGGGGACGACCATGACGACGCTCGATGGGCAGACTCAGGGACCCACCAACGTCGATTATACGCAGCCCCTGATTTATGGTCCGCAACAGTTCGGCTTTGAAGAGAGTTTTATCCTGCCGGGGTCGCTCGACATGTTTCCTTACGTCTTTGCTCGGAATCACGAGTGGCAGGGCGAAGTGACCGCGCAGAAGGGATGGAGTGCGTTTAATCGCGTCGGCCCGGCGGCCAGTGATTTCGAAGATCTCGAGGTTTTGGAAACCTTCTACACCGAGGCGGAAGACTACCTCATGAAGCGGAGTGCGGAGCAGCCGTTCTTCCTCTTCCTCGCCCTGACCGCACCCCATACGCCGACCAGCCCTGGCATTAAATGGCGCGGCCAAAGTGAGCTGGGGGTTTATGGGGACTTTGTCATGGAGGTGGACCATGCCGTGGAGCGGGTAATGGACACCTTAAAACGGCAGGGGCTTGATCAAAATACCTTGGTGATTTTTTCGTCTGATCATGGTGCGGCCCCCTATGCCGGGAACATTCTCAAAGCGACCCCTGGGCAGATCCACTTGCTGGAGGAAAAGGGACATTATGCCAGTGGCCCCCATCGGGGGTTTAAGTTCAGTGTTTATGAGGGAGGGCTGAGGGTGCCCTTGATCGCACACTGGCCTGCTGCCATCGAAGCAGGACGCACCAGCGACGCCTTGGTCGGACTCAACGACCTCATGGCCACCTTGGCCGAGATATCGGGAACAAGTCTGAGTGCGGAGGAAGGCCCCGACTCCGTCAGCTTCGCGAGTGTATTGCGCGATGCGGATTCAGATTCGCCGCGTCGACACCTGCTCATGCAATCCGCTCAGGAGGTTTTTGTGGTCCGGGATGGCGATTGGAAACTCTGTCTGGGACCGGGAAGCGGGACCAAGGACTTGCACCTGATCGAGCCACTCTCGAGCGTGAGTTGGATCAACGCTTTGGCCGATTTTAAGCCCCCTCTGAATCGACAAAAATTAACCAAACCCCCCTTCGTGCAGCTCTTTAACTTGGCTAGTGATCCTCACGAGGACCACAACCTGGCTGCCGAGCATCCCGCCCAAATCGCGGCCATGGTGACGTTGTTGGAACAGAATATCACGGCGGGACGAAGTAACCCCGGGCCGGCGTTGACCAACGACCGTAGAGTTCTGATCCACCAACGTCTCCCCGACGTCGTCAAAGAACAACTACGTCCGTAGGAATGGTAAGGGGTAGTCAGAAGACGTCAGACTCGTGACTCTTAGCTGGAACAGTTGGGCCAAAGGTGGACGTCGATTTTGATCATCCTGAGGGTGGCGAAAGGGGACGGTGTTACTTCTCCGACGGCTTGTCCCGCTACGGGCTTGAGCTGATGTAGGCGGGGCCGTTATATCAGGCGATCGCGAACGATTGCCGCAGCCCTCTTTTTTTGAATATCCAGTCTCGCTGGTTGGCGACGGTGGGGGCGTTTCGATTTTTTGTTGGCGGCGGTTTGTTGGCGTTGGGACCGGCTCTCGTGATTGAGGCGAGTCCGCAGCCCGGTGAAGTTTACCGCGAATACATTATTTCTAACGATGGTAACGATTGGCGGGTGACGAATCCGACGGCGACTGATCCGGGAGCGCTCGCGTTTTTACCCAACCCGATTTTGCGGACCGACCCGATTTCGCTGGCGGGGGCCGTTCGGGCGGAAGCGGTGTTAGATGCCTGGGGCGGCCACGTTCGCACGATCGATCGACGCCTGCGTTTTAATGGCAACGATTGGCTAGATGTTCCTCGTCCGCTGGGGGCCGATGGCGCTGCCTTGTCCTCGTTTTACTACACCCAGCACAATCCGGAGATTCCGGTGCCGCTTGAGTATCTGCGGTCGGGGGAGAATACCGTGGAGGGAATTTGCGGGAGCGAGCGGCTTGGCGGTTGGGGGCAATGGGGGATGTATGCGGTCGTTTTGCGGGTTTATTATGACCCAGCGGTCGTGACTGCTCCCGTGGGGCACATTATCAGTCCGGTCAGGGGAGGCATTCTCAGGGAGAACCCGACCGTGGCGCTCGCCGCCGCCAGCCCGCAGGGGATCAGCCGGGTGGATGTGTTCGCGTGGTATGACGGCTACGATGAGAACGGCGACGGAGTCGGCCTAGATTGGCATAAGGCCTTGTTCGCCGGCTCGCTCGGTGCGGAGCCGGTGCCGAGCGGCCACGTGGGCACGGTGCGCGAGGCGCCTTACAATCTCGTTTGGGATACGAACTGGGTGCCCGACCAAGCGGAGGGTGGCGTCCGGTTGGTGGCGCGGATTCAAGATCAATCGGGTCTTTGGATGGTCACGTCAATCGTCGATGAGCTTTCTCTGGTGCGAGAGGAGTTTTCCGTGCGGCTCTTCGGTGTCGAAGCGTTGCCTCCGGCCTTTGGAGTCCGGGCGGGCTCCTTGATTGCACGTCTGAGCAACATTCCGTTACCCGAGGCAGAGGAACTTGAGGGGGTGATCGAGGCGGGGCTTCACTATCGCACGTGGAATGGCTGGGACGGCTTCCATGAACCGTTTCGGCTCAACAACCATCTGCACGACAACGAGGGGAGGAATCACTTTTACGACCACGACCTCATTCCGATTCCGGTTGGTGAGCTGAATGCCGGTGACAATGCGTTTGGGATCCGCTCCGACTACACGGGACATGCCTTGGAGGTGCTCACTCCGGGGCCAGCTCTCGTGATTCGCTTTCGGAAAATAAGTTCAGCGACGCGACTCATCAACCTATCGGGACGCGCTCGGTTGACCGCGGGTGAAGGGAATTTGATCGTCGGAGTGGTCTTCGAGGGCGGGGGCACCCGCTCGGTGCTGGTGCGCGGGATCGGTCCCGGTCTGACGGAATTTGGGGTGGCTGGCGCTTTATCCGATCCGTCGCTGCATCTTCGGCAGGCCACCACCTCGATCGCGGACAACTTGAACTGGGAGGAATCAGGGGAGGTTGAAACGATCTCCTCTGCCACCAGCCGTCTCGGGGCATTTCCGCTGGTTACCCAGCCCAAGGATGCTGCGATCCACGTGCCATTGGCGGCCGGCGTATTCACGGCGCAAATCCAGTCGGCCGATGCGTCGGCGGGAATTGCCTTGGCCGAAATATATGACGCTGGGGCTGAGTCGGCCAGGGGGGAGGCGTTGCGCATGATCAATCTATCCATGCGTGCGCCCGTGGAAGGTGGCGACGGGACCTTGATTGCGGGGTTCGTCATTTCCGGCACCACTCCATTGCGCGTATTGCTGCGTGGGGTCGGACCGAGTCTGATTCCTTTCGGAGTGGTCAACGCGGTGGGTGATCCGCGACTTGTTTTGTTTGGCCCGGATGGGGAGATAGCGACCAATGAGGATTGGGCAGGGGCTGCCGATGTGCGGGCGGCGTCCGAACTCGTGGGCGCGTTCACGCTCACCAGTGATCGGGATGCGGCCATACTCGTGACGCTGCCGCCTGGCCCGTATTCGTTACACATTCAAGCCGAACCGGGAGACGAAGGCGTCGCTTTGGTGGAGATATACGAACTGCCGGGATCTTGACGGTGGGCAGGGATCGTTGTGGCTGGGGAGCCGATAGATTCCGATCTGCGCGCCCCCCCCCAAAAAAAAAAGGGTCTGACGTGAAAGATAAAGATTCAGGTTCCACCCCGTGAAATCTGCTGACAGCGGTGGCTAGGTTCGCCCACTTTTATTCACTTCATATGAAAGCTCTACCCTTTGTCCTTATTTTTCTTTCTCCAGTCTTCGCAGCAGCGCATTGGGAAAAACACGTCGTAATGGAATCGGGACGCAACATGACCGCCGTCGCGGCCGATTTTGATCAAGATGGATCGATGGACGTGATCAGTAGTTACGGCGGCAAGGTGAGCCTATATTCGGGACCGGACTGGAAGGAAGTCGTCCTCTATGAATTGTCCGGTCCTCGCGCCGCGGCCATCCATAGCGAAATATTCGATATCGATGGGGACGGTGATCTGGACTGGGCCGGCGGCGAATCCAAAGGGCCCGCTGTCTGGTTGGAAAACCCGGGTCAGGCGACGGAGAGCTGGATCGCCCGAACGATCGATCCCGACCTGAGTGCCTATCACTGCCTCCTCAAAGCCGATGTGGACCGGGATGGTCAGATGGATCTCATCATTAACCACTTTCGTCCCGATGGGGTGTTGGCCGATACCGTCTCATGGTTCAGTATCCCCGATGACGTGAAATCGGCGTCCCGCTGGGACCGCCATATCTTCGCCGATCGAGACGCCCGAGGCGGGAGTCACTACTTTGGATTTGGCGATCTTGATGGAGATGGTTGGGGCGAAATCGCGGTTGGGGCTAAAGGTGCTCCGTTTGAAGACGGCAACTGGTTTGCTTACTGGAAAAACCCTGGAAAAACCGGCGTGAAAGGTCCGTGGAAGAAAACACTCCTCGTTGAAAATCAACCCGGTGCGACCAATATCTTGCCGGGCGATGTGAACGGAGATGGTCAGATGGACTTACTCGCCTCGCGCGGTCACGGCACCGGCGTATTTTGGTTCGAAGGACCCGATTGGACTCTTCGTGAAATCGATCCCGAGATCGAATCACCGCATTCTCTCGTCCTCGTCGATCTGGACGAAGACGGCGACCTCGATGCCGCGAGCTGCGGATTTGAAAGTAAACGCCTTTCGATCTACCTCAATGACGGCGAAGGGGTTTTTGAAAGACAGGACCTCGACCTCGCTCAAGAATCCTATGACCTGCGAGCGGTCGACATGGATGGCGACGGCGATCTGGATCTACTGAACGCGGGCAGAGCGACCGGCAACGTCGCGTGGTATGAGAACCCTTTGAGGGGAAAAGCTGAAAACTGAAATGCTGAGACGCTGACAGGCTTACTCAATTCTTACTCGTTCTCGTTCTCTTTCTCGAAAAAGGAGAAGAGCCGCCGGCCTGCTGTTTTTATTAACCACGAAACACACGAAAATCACGAAACCGTCAGCGGGTCAGATGTTGTGCCCCTGTCTTGCTACTTGCCTGTCCGCCTTAGCTTTAGCGACGGCGGAATACCTGATACTTCGCGCCTCGTGGCGCGCTTGGAACTTGGCACTTCGCGGGCGTGAGCCCGCGTTTAGAGCCCGGCTACTTCCCAGCCTTTGCGGACTTTGCGACGGATGTGGCTGCTCGCCTGCTTGCTGTTGGTGAACTTCATTTTGTCGTGATTCCAATCCAGCTTCTCGTTAGGGAAGTGAGTGGAGATACAGCCGAGGAGGATGGCCTCGGTGAGCGGTCCGGCGAAATCGCCGAAGTTTGCCAACGGCGTGACGTCCTCGCCCTTAACCGCGTTGATGAAGTCAGTATAGTGGTCCCTAGGCTCGAGGCGAGGGTAGCGATAGTCCGCGAAGTTCTCTCGAGGGTAGGGAACGGGACGGGTTTGGTGTCCCTGCAGTAGGATGCCGTCGGTGCCGACAAAGATGCAGCCTTGTTCGGGCATTTTGTCGCCAAACATGTCGAGAAATTCTTGCGGCGGGCGCAGGTCGCCGTCGGTCCATTCGACCTCAATGGTGTCGCCGGCGGTGTATTGGGAGCCGGGAAACGTATAGACGACCTTTTCGTCGATCGCCCAGCTGGCATCGTTGGGTTGCCCGCCGACGGACTTGATCGAGATCGGGGCTCCGACGTGGAGGGCGCGATACATGGGACTGTAGATGTGGCAGCCCATGTCGCCGAGGGTGCCGGTGCCAAAGTCGAGCCGACGGCGCCACTGCTTGGGATGGTAGTATTTATCGATGTAGCGGCGTTCATCTGCGACGCCGCACCAAATGTCCCAATCGAATCCGTCGGGCACGGGATCGGTGCGGGCGGGCAGGGGATCGGGGTCGCCCCAGGCCTTGTGGCTAAAGACATAGGCTTTTTTGATTTTTCCGATGACGCCATCCTGCACCATTTGCACGGTCATGCGTTCATAAAACGAGGAAGTGAACTGCACGCCCATCTGGGTGACTACTCCGGTTTCGGCGGCGACCTTGGTCATCTGGCGGGCCTCGTGCACGGTTTGACTGAGCGGCTTCTGGCCGTAGAGGTGGAGTCCGTGCCGCATGGCCTCGATCCCGATGGAGGCGTGCATGTGGTCGGGCACGGACACGTTCACCGTATCCAGATTCTTATGCTCCTTGTCGAGCAGCTCGCGCCAGTCCGTGTAGGTGCGGAAATTTTGATCGGGGTGCCGCTCCTGCAAGGCGGCCAGATAGGAGGCGTCCACGTCGGCGACTGCGACGAGCTGCACGCCCTGACTCAGCATGTTGGAGATATCACGGCGGGCTTGGCCAGAGGCGCCGAAGCTAGCGTGACGGATCGCGTTATTGCCGGAGGTCTGCGCGCGGCCAATGTTAAAAAGGGGTAGGCTCGCTCCCGCGACGACCGCTGTTTTTACGAAGGTTCTTCGGCTTTGATTCATAATGGTGTGCTAGGTCTGTTTTGGGATGGGGTTTTTGAAGGCTGTTAAAGTCGGTTTATCCTGGGGGCACCCTGTTCGATGAGAGGGTTCTGGGGTAGTTTTAGCGCTTTTGATATTCGGTGTCGTCGTAGTTGGGATTTCTTTTAGGGATGCGGGCGCTAACTTGCTTAAAGAAGCGCATCATCCATTTGCTCCCGGCAATCCCTTTTCGGTCTCCGCTGATTATCAGCCCGGATACTCGGATCCAATATAGCGCTCCATTTGATCAATGGCGGCACTCTGAGCGGAGATGATCCAGTTGACCAGATTCCCAATCGATACCACGCCGACCACTTTGTCTTGGTCGAGAACGGGTAGATGCCGCATACGTTTTTGAGTCATCAAACGCATACAATGCTCAACCGTGTCGAGCGGGCTGACCGTGGTAACGTCGACGCTCATGATATCCCCCACTTTGGTCGCTTTGGACTGTTGCCCTTCAGGATAACCTTGCGGGTGTAATCACGTTCGGAGAGCAGACCGAGGAGGGATTGGTCCTCCATCACCAACACCGCACCAATATTGCGTTCAGCCATCATCGCGATCGCATTATAAACCGTGACGTCAGGGGTTACGCTCCAGATTTCAGATCCTTTCTGGGCGAGGACGGCTCGGACAGTATCAAGAACTTCCATGGTGCCAACAAGCTGAATTGATTTTTGCTTCCGGTCAACGTTTGAGAGAGGGAGGGGAAAGAGTCTGGTTTAATCAGATGGTGTTGAGATTCCGCGCCCCGCTCGCGGCCCGGCGCCGACCGCTCTAGATTTCATCTTCTTCCAAGGGCCGGTCGCCTTCAAAGGGTCCCCACATCACGTGTTCGGGGTAGTCTTTGTGCTTCTGATACTCAGCCGGGTCGTAGTTGGGATTCCGTTTGGGTATACGGGCGCCCACTTGCTTGAAATAACGCATCATCTCTGCGTAGAGCCGCTCGTGGACCTGCGGGTGTTGGCGGGCGATATTACGCACTTCTCCGGGATCATCCGAGAGATCGAACAGCATCGGAATGTCCGGGCTGGCGTAAAAGTGCATCACTTTCTTATCGCCGGAAACGATGGCGGAGTGCGGCACTTCCTGACGGTAGTGGGGCACGTGAAAATAGAGGTAGCGATTCAGGAAAGCGTCATCTGGTTTCACGCCGCTCATGTAAGTCGCGAGACTAACGCCGTCGATATTCTGCAGCGCGTCCGGATCACCGCCGGCCCAATCGACAAAGGTCGGCAAGAAGTCGTAGTTGACCACGTTTCCCTCAAAAACCGCCCCGGCCTTAATCCCGGGGCCCTTCACAATCATCGGCACGCGGATGCCGCCCTGCCACGACCACCACTTATGGCCGTGATGGGGTTGCGTCATCTCAGGAGTCACGTGCAGGGCGTGATGGCGATAGCCGTTGTCCGCGACCATCACGACGTAGGTGTTTTCGGCGATACCGAGGGATTCGATCTTATCGAGCACCGCTCCGATTCGTCCGTCCAAATTCTCCCCCATCCCCAACCAGACCGCAGGGTCTTGTTTACGCGCCACGGTATCGGATGCCTTACCTTCCCGCTGGTAGTAAGCCTGCACGAGAGGATGTTTCGCATATTTCTCGCGAGTCTGCGGTAGGCATTCCGGCCCCTCGTGCATCGCGTAATGGGAAATCTGTAGGTAGAACGGGGTGTCTTTCTCGACCTGCTGTTCCATGAACCCGATAGCCTTATCAGTCATGCTGAACATGAGCTTGGGGTCACCCATGTCGTCCGGCATGCGTCGGTCCTTCCCGATCGTATTACCCGGGTTGTTGTTGGTGTCTCCGTCGTGCAGAACATAACCAGCGTCACCCGGGTCACTATACACATGCCATTTCCCGATGTGCGCACTGGCGTAGCCTAACGGTTTGAGCGCATCCGGAATCGTGACCGCATCCGCATCGAGGGAGGAGTCAGAAATGGTGGGCACCAGAGGGAAGTGTTGGTAGTCCGCCCGCTCGTCATAATAATCGCCCTTCGTCTTACCAAGCACGAGCGTGTAGCCGGATCGCGGGCCTGACTGACCCGTCTGGACGCTCGCCCGCGCAGGAGCACACTGGTGAGCACCGTAAGCGTTGGTGAACTTGGTGCCTTGGCGGGCCAACTTCTCGACATTCGGCATCTCGAGAATCGGCATAAAGGAGTTTTTCATCGCGTCATCCATCGGCACCGGTGACCCATTCCAGGCCCAGTCGTCGATATAGATCATAACGATATTGGGCTTCGTTTCGGCGCGGAGACTGACCATGGCCAGCAATAGCAACAGTGACAGGGCAAGGGGGGATTTGAGAATTCCAGCTCGAAGGGGCATAATGGGAGTATTTGGATCGCTGAGATTCAACGTGTCCGAACGTGAACTCCTAGACCGCACGTAGTCTTACGGCCAACTCGAATCGACCGGCCTATAACTTGAATTTTTACCAACGAACGCGAGCGGCCGGAGATTCGGATGGGGGTAGGGCATGGTTTGAGCCGCTCCTCAACGTGCGGTGATCGCGATTGCGGCCCAGCATCAACTCAAACAAACGTCGGCGTCCTAGGGAAGTTGGATCGTTTTTCCGGTTCGGGCAGATTCGCGGGCAGCCTCCATGATTTCCGTCGCGATCAGATTGTTGGCCAAAGAAGAAAGATCGTCCTTCGGTTCAATTTCGCCGCGAATGACCGCGGTGAAATACTCGATGGTATTGCGGTAGGGCGCCGACAGGGGCGTGGCCACCTTTTCAGTGGGAAGCTGGCCACGTTCCAATCGAATATTATAGCGCGTTTTATCGATCGTTTTTATGATCCCCGAACGACCGTAAACGTGGACGTCTTTTCGTGGAAAGGGCCAATCCCAGGAAGCCTGAATAATCCCTTGAACGCCGGGATACTCGAGAATGATCGTAGCATTGTCATCCACCTCGCCAAAGACCTCCGGTCGATTGGTCTGGAAGACCGCCGTGACCGATATCGGACGACGATTCCCCAGCAGCCAGGTTATGATATTCTGGCCATAGCACCCGAAGTCGGCGGATGCCCCGCCCCCGTTCAGGATCGGATCTGTCAGCCACCTGAAAAACTCTGATTCAGGATTTAATCCAGCCGGACCGGAATGCCCGAAGTGACTGATGATCTTGGTGATTTTTCCAAGTTGGTTTTCCTCGACCGCGAGACGGTAGGTTTCGCCGAGACTCGAATACCAAGTCGTTTCGAGATTCGTCAGAACGTGAATCTCATGCGATCGAGCCAGAGCGGCCATGCGATCGGCGCTGGCTTTGTCCACCGCCAAGGGCTTTTCGACAATTACGTGGATGCCTCGCGGGGCGCAGGCTTCGACGACTTTCAAGTGATCATAGGTGTTGGTGAATACCCAGGCCGCTTCTGGTGCGCGCTCATCGAGCAAAGTCTCCAAATCGTCTGCGAACAAACGGGGGTCGATATCGTAGCGATCCTGATACTTTTTAACGACCTTCGGGTCGGACTCGAAGATCCCGACGATATCCAAAGTGTCCGCATAGTCGCTTCGGAGTAGACCGTTCGCGTGACCGTGAACGAGACCGACTACGACCACTTTGATTCTCGACTTGCTGGCGGCCTCCGCGGGTGAACCAAGCGTGCCCATGAGAAGACTGCCGATTAGGAAAAATCGTGTAAGTATACACATAGCAATAAACAGATCACTGCCGGCTTAGCGGAGCTCTTTTGCTCTCTAGGGTAGTGCATCAGCCGGACCCAAGACCCATTCCCTGATTGGTTCGGTATGCAATGCGAAACCGCCGGGCACTCCGGGGGAGGGCTGGTTCTTCGCGGGTGTGAGTACGCGTGGAAGGGGTCGGGTCGTGACTGAATTGCTGAAGCAATGCGTCTACGATCCGACCCCGTTGGCCCTGATCGGTAGTTACATGCTGACGGTTCTTGTTACATGGGACTTCGCGCGTGGCGCGCTTGTCACTTGTTACTTCGCGGGCGTGAGCACGTGTGGAAGGGGGTACGTCGCAAAAAACGTATTACACTCCGTGTCATGTCGTCTTTTTGCGGCATGACCCCGTTGGGCGATCGGATGTTACATGCTGAAGGTTCTTGATACTTGATACCTGGAACTTGTCACTTCGCGTGCGTCAGCACGCGCGTGGTGCCGCTTGACCCTTTGGCAAGAACCCCAGACTCTGACGGCATGTTGAAGAAAATCCTGATGGGAATCGGAGCACTGGTTTTGCTCTTCGTTTTGTTTGTGGTTTATTCGTTGTTTATCGCGACGCCCAAGAGTCCACCCAACACCGCGGGTTTTAACCAGGATGGCCTCGAGATTCAAATCGCCTACAGTCAGCCCCATAAGAATGGACGTCTCATTTTCGGAGAAGAGTCCGAAGGTGCGTTACAGCCTTTCGGTAAATACTGGCGATTAGGGGCCAATGCGGCCACCGAGATTACGGTCAACCAAGATGTGTTATTTGACGGTCAGCCCCTTAAAGCAGGCACCTATCGGATGTATGCCGTGCCTGGAGAAACGTCATTCAAAGTTACCTTGAACAGTGAAGCGGGAGTCTTTCTTGCCGTGCGGGATCCCGATCCGGCCCTGGATCTATTTTCAGTCGAAACCATCGTAATCATGCAGACCTCCGTAACGGAAATGTTTACCATTAACATTAGTGAAATGAAAGGTGGAGCACGAGTAGGTTTTGCTTGGGATACCACCCGCTTTTCCATCCCAATCACGGTTGAATAAGTAAGGCCTGAAAGGGATTGATGTTCACCCTGCAGCCCAATGCCAATGTTCGTAGTACGAACATTGGCCGGGAGGCTGGTGATTCGAGAGAGCTAGGCTGCTAGTCGCTGATTCCGTGGCGGGTGATCCAGGTTGCTAGTCTGGATGGAGGCGAGTTGAATGCCGGCATGAAGATTTGCCCCGCCTTTATTTTTTGTTGGGAACCATGTCCGGAGCCGCGGCTGCTGAGACCGCAGATGCAGCCCCCGCGCAGAAACCAGATATGCTGACACCGGCTTATTATGCACCCGGCTCCGAGAATGCGTTAAAGGCGGAGGTTGATCGGTTTGTTTCCCACTCCCGTAAAGATCTCTTTCACCATCCCTTGCAGAATGAATCGGGCGAGATGCCTGCCTACAAAGTACATGACTGGGGTTCGTTCGGGGCGGGCAAGCCGCCGTGGCGAGAGGTCCAGCACCATGCCACCGCTGATTTCAAAGTGAACGATGGAGAAACCGACGTCGCTCTTTTTGCAGCACACGATGGCCTTATAACTACTTTCCGCGATGTGCCCAAATACCGACACTACCTCGCCATCACCAAGGAAGTGGTGGATGACGATGGGAAAAGTCTCGGGAAACTGGTCACGCTTTATGGACACATTGACCTGGACCTGAATGAAGCCGACGGGTTGTCACTCGATGGAAAACAGATCAAGAAAGGAGAACTGGTGTCACGCCATCTCTACTCCGAAACCAAGGGAGGACCACATCTGCATTTCGAAGTGCGTTACTACCGGCCCGGAGATAACGGAGATGAATCTTTTTACGGACTCGCCAGACCGGAATCCGACGATGCGGGCTTCACCAAGCCCTCGGCCGGCACCTGGACTTTGGGACATTGGAATCCTGATATTGGATACGGATACGGCGATCCGCATAACCACGGTATTGTGGACCAGGAATGAAGCGGCCGTGGGGGCATTGAGACATTCCTGAATTTTTTGAGTTGAGGCTCCCCGTGGGGCTTGGGATCACTCGGCCAAAGCCCGCGACTGGCGAGTGAGATGGAGGCAATAGATTAGAGGGATCGATCCGAAGATACCGAAGGCGCTGTCGACCATCGACCAGTAAACCGGAATGCCCCGGATGTGACCGGCAATAAAGGCGACCGGAATAACCGCTGCGCAGATGCAGAGTCCCGTTTTGAGCACCCAGTCACTGTCGAGTGGACTCCACAACGGGCGGATGAAAAAAGCCGCGCTCGCGAGGTGCCCAAATGCTAGCCAATCCGTGCCGTAACCAATAAACGGAAATTTCTCGTAAGTCTGCTCCAATCCAAAATTCACGTAAGCAATCCAATGGGCTAATCCGGTGAGTTCCTGATAGTTTGCTGGATCGGTTATGCCCAACCAGCCAGAGAGAATTCGAATTTCGACCAAGAGAGGAAACGCGGTGAGACCGCTAAAGACCAAGCCCGCCAAGAATAAAGCCAACGACACACGGTAACGGAACAGCAGTGCAGGAGTCATGCGTTGGATCGTGGCGGCAATTACAGTCATGGTAAAGCCGAGGTTTGGGAGGGGCAAAACGACTAGGCGGGTCTGCAGCATTCTTGAATCCTGACGGAACGAGGATCACAACCGGCCGGTCGGGAATTTCGAGGCGAAGTGTTCACCGGCATTGCGTTGCGGTGAGAGCCCCGGTAACGTGAGTAGGTTCCGTAATCAAGCGGAGCGACAACCAAGATTATATATGGGCAAATCACTCGACGCAAAAAAACAGACCCGCAAGGCTCCTCAAAAGACCGCTAAAGAGAAGAAAGCCGCCAAGAAACTGAAGAAGTCCGGTTCAGGGTTTTAGGAAAACTGAGAGGCGAAGTGAGTTGACTTACGCTGCGGTTGCTTAAGGCCGCATATCTCATCCCGACGCCTCAATTACCCCCCACTGTATACCCCAACCCAATGTTCGTATTACGAACAAGTCCCTCAGGCCGTTGTCCTACCAATACCCTCGGGAGTTACACCCTGACTAAGTTGTCTCCATCCCCATGTTCGTATTACGAATATTGGAACAGAGCCTCAGTCTTTGGATGGCTCGCGTTGTTTTTGGGCCAGCCAGATTAGTGTTTGGAGAGTTCGTTCCGCGTCGGGCATTGCCGATTGTGCATCGAAGTATTCCCCAATTCTGGCCCGGTGGAGCCCGAGTTCTTTGGCCATGATAGCCCGATCACCTCGGCGACTCAGATGTGGTTTAACCAAGGAAACCATCGTGTTCCAAAGCTGGGTTTCAGCGCCCGGGCGTAGCGTGCTTCCTCGTCCTGATCGCGGTTTTCTCCGGTCTCTTCGTTTGAGGGCTGCTTTGGTTAACTCCCGTGCCGCGATTTCAAGAAGCTCTGCTCCTGCGACCAATTCCTCCACTCCAGGATACCGATAAGAACTCATGCCAATGTTCGTAATACGAACATTGGCAGCGAAGCAAGATCGGTGGGGAGGCTAAGACGGTCGGGCGAGTGATCTTCATAGTGGTTTGATTGTTTGAGTTATCGGTGCTTTGCTCCCGGTCTATGGCGTCTTCTTCTCAGCAAAAACGTATCGCGGTAACGGGTGGTAGTGGCATGGCGGGGCATTGGGTGGTGAAACACCTCGTGGAACAGGGTTACGATGTGGTGAACCTTGATTTTCAGCTTCCCGCTGAACCGCACTGTCGCACGATCAAGACGGACCTCACGCACGCGGGGCAGGTCATCACGGCGCTGTCTCCGTTTGGCACCGGCAATCGTGCTCCTTATGATGGGGTCATCCATTTCGGGGCGATTCCGAATGCGCATCGTTGGCCCAATGATGAGATTTTCCGGGTTAATACCACGTCGACTTACAACGTGCTCGAGGCTTGTGCGATCCTCGGGATCCAAAAGGTGGTTTTGGCGTCCAGCGAGTCGTCTTACGGACTGTGTTTCGCTTCGGATTTTTTTGAACCCAAATACTTGCCGGTCGACGAAGCCCATCCTCAATTGCCCGAAGATTCCTATGGCCTGACGAAGGTGCTCAATGAGGTGACGGCGGAGTCATTTCACCGCCGCACGGGCATGCAGATTGTTTCGTTCCGGTTGGGTAATATTCTCTCCCCAGAAATGCACGGTCCGGTGAAGGCCGGGTTTGCGGATACGTCTGCTCGACTGCGCAATTTGTGGTCTTACATCGACGCGCGCGATGTGGCAGAGGCGTGTCGCTTGGCCATCGAGACCGATGGACTGGGTTGCCAGCCGATGATCCTATCGGCCGATGATACCTCCTCAGATCGGCCCTCGGCGGAATTGATCGCGAAGCACTTGCCCGGAGTGACGGATCTGCGCAGTGAGTTTAGCGGCCGCGAAGGATTGCTCTCAAATCAACGCGTCCGCGAGGCCCTCGGCTGGAAGCAGAAATACTTCCTCCAGTAACCCTGCCGCTCGTCATAGTCCCGCCGAACTTCAGTCTTAAATCGATCGATTTAGAAACCGGTTGCCCATGCGCGTGCAGACTCATTCACGGCTGCGATGGCGGCGGTGGAGGGGGCGAGTTGGTTCTGGTTATCTTTGAGGCCGTAGCGGCGCGTTTTATTGCGCAGGTAGGCGCCGCAGAGATGGTAACCGATACATTGCGGCATGGCTTGAAGCGTTTGCATGATCTCGGCGTAGGCGGCCGGATCGATGTGCCGGGTGTCCTTGGGCGGCCAGCCGCTATGTTCCGTGGGATGCCACCTAGCGTTGTCCGCGAGTAGGATGGGTTTTTCGGGGAAGAGGTCGGCCCATTGGCCGAGTCGTTTCTGCACGCCTTTGGCGTCGGCAAAGCATTGGAATGAGTAGACGTCCACATAGGGCTGAGCAGCCGCCAGAACTTCTTCCGCGATGGGGCGGTCGGCGTCATAGCGATCACCCAGAATGAGGTGGTTGGGATCATACCGTTTGATGGCTTCAGTTGTGATCCGATAGTAGGCTGTGGCCAGGTCCCGGAGTTCGCGTTTGCCTGCCGGAGTTTTGAGCATGTCTGGATCGAAGAGCGGTGCTTTCCATGCGGTGGCGTCACTTGAATGAATCCAGGTGGGGCAATCGGTGAAGAAGTATCCGATCAAATTGGGATCATGCTTCATGCGCGCGCATTGATCCCGCGCTACGTAGTCGCACCAATCGGCGAAGCCCTTTGACCGCAAATCGGGCAGGCGGGTTTTGACCTCCCACTGATGGGATTCAATGAAGGGAAGGAGGTGGCAATGGGGCATTTCCAGCCATTGATATTCTTCGAAAGTGAAGCTGCGGGAGTGACTCCGGTTCTGATCGTTCCATATCACCGCTTCTTGATTCCACCCAAGGGAATTGAAACCCCATTCGGTCAGATCTTCGCGAACTGTTTTCAGCCAACGCTGCATGCTGTTGCCAAATTCTTCGTTCCACACGTCACCGCTGTCGATGTAGCGCAGGGTGGCGGGATCGACGTGGTTCATACCGATTGACCAAAACGGGTTACCCTGTGGATCCTGCAGCCAATGTCGGCCGCCTTTCTGGATCACCGAAAAGAAGTGTTGGGAAGACGGTGTTTCTTTCGCCCAAACTTGGTTCAAGCCAGCTCCCGCGGCTCCCATGAGTCCTAGCTCCACAAAACGTCGTCGATTCATGGGGCCCAACTCTGGGGGCGGATCAGGATACGGAAAGCCTGAATCGAGAAAGAGTATGGGGTTGGGAGAGGGGGGGATTACTTTATCCCACGCATTCCTTTGCCGTTTTGGATTTCGGCGAGGAGGGATTTGAGTTCGGCGACTTTGCTGGGGTGCTTCTTAATCAGGTTGGATTGTTCGCTGGGATCGGACCGTAGATTAAACAGGGCTTCTTCGACGAGGGGGGCTTCGGCGGGCCAGGTGGCTTGGGACTCTTCGACGTATTTCCAGTCGCCTTGGCGAAGGGCGAGGTCGAAGGACTCCTCTAGCATGGTGTGCACGCCGGTTTGATCGTGGCCGAGGATCGCGTGGAGTGCATTGCGACTATCGATGGCTTCGTCGTCAGCGAGTTTGACGGCGATTATGTCGGCCAGCGTCGCGAGGAGATCAACTTGGTTGACCGTGGCGGCGGAGGTGGAGCCGGGTTTGATCTTCCCGGGCCAACGCACGATGAAGGGCACGCGGGTGCCGCCTTCGTAGATCTGATACTTGCCACCGCGATAGATGCCGGAGGCGTCGTGGCCGCGATCGGATTCTTCGAGTGAGCAGTGGACGGTCGTGCCGTCTTCGTAGCCGTCGTCGTAGACCGGGCCGTTGTCGCTGGAAAAGATCACGATGGTGTTTTCGGTGAGTCCATGGGCCTCGAGCGCGGTCATGATTTCACCGGTGGCCCAGTCGAACTGCACCATGGCGTCGCCACGGTAGCCGAGTTCTGATTTGCCTTTGAAGCGGGGGTGCGGGGCGCGGGGCACGTGGATGTCTTGGGACGAGAAGTAGAGGAAGAACGGTTCCTCCTTTTGGGCTTTGGCGGCGATGTAAGTTTTGGCCTCTTCGACGAAGCGATCGGACATGGTTTCGTCATCCCACAGGGCGGAATTGCCGCCGGCCATGTAACCCATGCGGCCGATGCCGTTGATCACGCTGTTGTTGTGACCATGGGAGCTTTGGTAGTAGGTCATCGCGGCGCGGTTGACGAGGCCGTCGGGATAGGCGGTGCTGCCCGGCCGATTCACCGAAGCCGCGGTGGTGCCGACGAAGAGCGGATCATTGGGGTTGAGATTTACGACGTGGTGGTTGCGCAGGTAGACGGAGGGCACGCGGTCGTTGGTGGAGGGCAGCAGGAAAGAGTAGTCGAAACCGAGCTCGAGTGGTCCGGGTTTCACGACGCCGTTCCAGTTGGTCTTCACGTCGGTTTGACCAATGCCGAGATGCCACTTGCCGACGACGGCGGTGTCATAACCGGCACGTTTGAAGAGTTTGGGCAGCGTCAGGATGTCGGTGGGAATGATGAGTGGCGCATCGGGCGGCAGCACGCGGGCGGCGTAGCGAAACGCGTGGATACCGGTGAGGAGGGAAAAGCGGGACGGGGTGCAGGTCGATGCGGTGCAGTGGCCGTCGGTGAAGTTGATGCCCTGCGCGGCGAGTCGGTCGATGTTGGGGGTCGGGATCATCGTCGATCCGTTTACACCGACATCACCGTAGCCGACATCGTCACCGTAGATGATGACCACGTTGGGAAGATCGGAAGCGGAGGACGCGACCGCGAGGCCGAGGGATAGGCTGGTGACGAGAGCGACTACGCGGCGGATGAGGTTGGGGCGGTGGGATGGCATGGAATTAGGGAGGATAAGGAAGGGGACGCGTTAAAAGGGATGACTGAATTGCGGAGAGTCGAGAACGAGAACCAGAAAGGGAAAGAGTAGGAGTCGGAGAACGATAAAGATAAAGAGGGCGAATGGGGGGGCTTGCTAGCCTTGGGTTTCGGAGGGGATCGCGAAGGATTGGGCTTCGGTGTCGTGTGATTCGGTGATCCATTCTTGCAGGTAAGTGCGGTGTTGATTGAGCACGTTCTGGTGCGCAGAGGAATTGACGAGATTGATCAATTCGCCGGGGTCTTCCTGTAGGTCTACGAGGGATTCGCGGCGCGTGCCTTTGACGTAGACGCAGTATTTGTAGCGAGATGATCGCAGCATGCGACCGCTCTGGTTCTCGGCTACGATGTAGGGACGTTTGGCTTTGGTGGTTTGGCCTTCAGCGAGAGGACGAAGACTACGGCCCAGCCAAAAATCGGGAGCGGAGAGATTGGCGTAGTCGGCCAGAGTGGGGAGCACATCGAGACCATTGGAAACGAGGTCATGGTCGTTCACCACGCCGGGGGGGATGACCCCCTTGTATTGCATGATGAAAGGGACGCCGGCGGAGTTTTGATAGAAGACGCCTTTGGAAGCGAGTTGGTGGCTGCCGTCCATGTCGCCGTGATCGCTGGTGAAGATGACGAGGGTGTTCTCTGCGAGACCGTGGGTTTCGAGGGCATTCAGGAGTTGGCCGATCTGGGTATCGACGCGTTCGGTGAGGCGGCAATAGATCCAGCGATAGTTGCGCCAATCGCGTTCCGAGTAGTCATCACGCATCAGGATGGCTGGAGTGACGGAAGTCGTCTGCATGTCGGCCGAGACGCCTTCGGGTTCTAGGTTGGGAATCGCACTGTTGGCGGGGAGAGGGGGGAGTTGGTCTTCGGGTAGGGCTTCAGCTTGTCGGTAGAGTTCATTAACGAGAGCCTTGCTTTTGGGGGACTCTTCGCGAGCCGCATAGGCGTAGCAGATGTCGTGAGGGTTGATGAACGACGCCACGGCGAAGAAGGGTTTATCGCGATCACGCGTCATGAACTCGATGCAGGCGCCGGGCAGTTCTTCGCGTTGATCACGGAAGAACTCGTCGTAGCCCGCTTGGGACGGAGTCAACTCTGGGGCAAGGTGGGTTTTGCCGCCATAGAACGTGTCGTAGCCGCCGCGCTTGATCAGATTTCCCATCGAGTTTTCGATGACGTCGCTCGGAATGGTTGCTTTCATTTGGTTCTGAAAAACCCCGAAACGACCGGGCATCATCCCGGTGGCCATTGAGATACGACTGGGGACGCAGACGGGATTGGTGACGTAGGCGTTGGTGAAGCGAATGCCGGCCTGGGCCATGCCATCGAGGGCGTGAGTCTTTAGGTAGGGATTCCCGGCGCTCGATAGCATGTTGGCATGATGCTGATCGGTGAGGATGAAGAGGATGTTCACCTCTTTGGCGGGTGCGAGTGACGCGGTGAGCATCGCGCCGATGAGGACAAAGAGACGAGAAAGTGCTAGGCGGGGTAAACGGGGCACGGACATACGATCCAGTTGAGCGAACTCACGGGTGAACTCGAACTCAATCGAGTGGAAAATAAGGCGAGGGGTTCATGGGCGGTAGCGAAATTGCTAAACTTCGTCCGTGTTTTCTGGAGTTTGGGCTGGTTTAGGGGAACAGTCGGATTGGCATGATAAAACACAAACTGGGTTTTGGGTGGAGGAGCGTTTGGGTTGGGCTGGCTGGCGTGGTCGGCTCGGGTGGGGCCGCGAGTTGGGAACCATTGGCGCAGGATCATGTAGTGATCTACGAATCGCCGGATCCGGACAATCTCTACGCCTACAGTCCGGGGCTTTGTTTGGCGCCGAATGGGGATTTGGTGGCGACGATTGATTTGGGCGGGCCGGCCGGGAAAGACTTAGCGGGACCGCTCTACACTTACACGCGGACGGGGCGAACAGGCAGCTGGCAGGGCCGGGCCTATGTTTCGTCGGATGGAGGGGAGAGCTGGGACATGACGGGTCAATTTCCGTGGATGCATGAGCGTCCGTTCGTGGCGGGGGAATCGATCTATATATTGGGGTAGGCGGGGGATCTGATGATCGCGCGGTCTGACTACCTGTCTCTTATACACATCTCCGAGCCCACGAGACCGAGGCTGATCTC
>OJCR01000113.1_pt1 | contig 40656 bp, 37 predicted proteins | sample 1591611 | NCBI WGS metagenome assembly OJCR01 (sample SAMN05416815, study PRJEB24817) | seawater metagenome | isolation source: Sea water | place: Canada:Atlantic | collected 2013-07
CAACGATACATTGAGCGCCGAATCGAGCGGATGCTTCGCGAATAAGTTCAGGATTCTTGATCGCCGCAGTATTGAGGGACACTTTGTCGGCCCCGGATTTCAACATGGCTTCGATATCAGCTACGGTGCGTAATCCTCCGCCTACGGTGAGGGGCATAAAACACTGTTCAGCGGTGGCGGCGACCACGTCGTGCATGATCGAACGACCGTCACTGGATGCGGTAATATCTAGAAAAACCAACTCATCCGCCCCTTGAGCATCGTAAGCTTTCGCACATTCCACGGGATCACCTGCATCGCGAAGCTCTTTGAACTTCACGCCCTTGACCACGCGACCATTGGTCACGTCCAGGCAAGGAATGATTCTGCGCGCTAACATTTTCCAAGTATGAAGTTAGAGGTAGGAAGTAAGAAGCCGATGCTGATTTACCAAATCTAATCCGAGATTAATTCCACCTCTTACTTCAAACTTCGTTCTTCTTACTTTCTCAACTAGTCCATCGTGGTCACATCCGGCTCGTAACTTACCGCGAGGCGGTAGATGTTGCCGGGACGCATGATCAGCGGATGGTCGCGTTCGAGAGTCTGCACGTAGTGAACCTTGCCGTAATTCGTGCGGTATGTCGGATCATTGGTCACCACTTCGGTCTCTTGCCAAACGCCTTGGAAATCGTCCTTGGTGACCGTGCAACGATGGCCTTCGGGCCCAAGGGCCAGCGAACCACCGACATGGTAGATTGAGTGTGGTGCCGCGATCGCGAGCATGAAGCGGAACCGATCCAACGTGACTTGCTGACGGACCGTGTAGGCGAATTCGGCGCTGATCCGAGGGCCAGCGAAATTCCACTGAACCTTGACCGTGCCCAATCCTTTGAGGACCTCCTGTTCGGTGGTAATCAGATCGGGTTGATCGTAGCGGAAAAAGAAGCTGCGGCGGAGGCCAAGGCCGGTGACACAGTTTTTGCCGTAGAACGCCGGAATGGTGACTTTGTCACCGAAGGTAAGTTCAGGCACCATGATCGGCGCGTAGACATTATTGGGCCAATCGAAGATACCCGGACTGTGCGGAAATGGTAGGGTATCCGAAGTTGCGGAACCGGCGGCTGCGCTGAGCGGAATCTGGGCATGTAATCCACTGTCCGGATCGCGGTAAAGGAAGACGCCCTGTTCCTTGCGGTTGGACTTATCGAAAATAACGAAACGTCCGGTGGTGCGAGGAGGTTCAGGCAAGACCTGCCCAGCTGGCATGTGGACGGTTTTCGCGAGACGCGACCATTGGCAAAGGTAACGGGCGGCGTCGAAATTGGCCATCCGCGTGGTGTGTCCTTCGTAGGCGGTGCGCTCCGCGTCACGGACATCTAAATCACCACGATCTTGGTCCAAGTATGTCTGGTAAAAGAAGAGGAAGAGTCGGCGCAGAATATCGAAATATTTAGATTTCTGATCGTCAGGGATCCAACCATCGCGAAGCCCTTGTAAAATCAGACTGATGCAGTGCATCTGTCCGTATGCGCCAGCCGCACGTCCGAATGCCCAGCCAAGACCATCGGCACGGACGAGATCCGGCATCATCTTGATGTATTTTTCGGCGTAGGTGCGGAGAGTGGGAAGCTTTCGATCCCGCACGCCGCTGTTGGCGTGGAGTTGGAGAGCGGAGCGGATGAAGACGAGCGACATCACACCGTAGAGATTGAAGTTACCGCCAAAACCTTCGGTGGAGTCGTCGATGAATCCATTGGAGCTGGTTTGGTTGATTCGGTCGACGTAACGTTCGATCAAACGGGAGGTCTCATCCTTCTTGGACAGACCAAACGAGAAACGGGCGACGGCCTTGGCTACGTTGAAAGCCTGCCAGTGATTGTCGTAGTCCGAGCGATGGAGGAGGGACTTGTCGATACGCTCCTGCGTTTCGGTTACGAGGCGTTCCCAGACTTGGTTGCGTTCCTTGGAAGGTCCAAAGCTCAGGAGGCCCAATGCGCCGTAAGCGAGACCGTTCTCCTCAGCGGGTTCAGTAAATACCTGAGCCGTAACCGTGCGGGCGGTGAGGTCGATGAGATCGTGACCCTCAAGGGTCGTTTCCCCGGTGGCCCGATAAAATTCGCCCATAGCGTAGGCCGCATGGCCAGGCTCGTCGCCGCGGGATGCTTCGCCCTCAAAGGGAGTGATGGTGCCGTCAGGCTGGATGGAGGCAAGATTGTGGCCCAAAATGGAACGGGCCATATCGAGACACTGCTCGGAGAAACTATGCATACGGAGGGAGTTGCGGCGTGGACTGCGCTGACACGTGATTGGACAGCGGAACGAGAATTAGTTCAGAGTTTTTGACGCCTGCGCAAGGGGGAAACGATGGTGCAGGTGACGAGTTAGTAAAAATGGGGAGCGTGCAGGCTTAATTAACGCGCTCTTAGCTGGAGATGAGCTCGAGGAATTCGGCGTTTGTTTTGGTCTTCGAGAGACGTGAAATCATCGTTTCGGTGGCTTCTTCGATCTTCTGTTGAACGAGGGCGCGGCGGAAAAAATGGATACTATCTAGATCCTTGGGTTCGATCAGTTTCTCTTCCTTACGGGTGCCGGAGCCTTGAATGTTGATCGCGGGCCATAGGCGCATCTCGGCGCATTTACGGTCCAATACGAGATCGCTGTTACCCGTGCCCTTGAACTCTTGGAAAATCACGTCATCCATCCGACTGCCTGTTTCCACCAGAATCGAGGCGACGATGGTGAGCGAACCAGCCTCTTCGGTATTTCGAGCCGAGGCGAAGATTTGACGCGGTTTCTCGAGCGCACGCACATCGAGACCACCGGAGCCCGTCCGGCCGGAGTTGCGTAGGGTGTTGTGAGCGCGAGCGAGGCGGGTGAGGGAATCGAGCAGGATAACGACGTCGCGGCCGCACTCGACGAGACGGCGTGCCCGGTCGATGGCCATATCGGCGATACGGATATGGCTTTGGACCTGCTCATCATTTGAGGAGGCCCAAACTTCGGCACCGGTAACGCTGCGTTTGAAATCAGTGACTTCTTCAGGACGCTCATCGACGAGCAGCACCATAACGTGACATTCAGGATGATTCTCGATCACACCGAGGGCAATGTCGCGCAGCAGGGTCGTTTTGCCGGTGCGGGGAGGCGCGACCACGAGGCCACGGGTGCCCTTGCCGATGGGGCAAAATAGGTCGATCGCCCGGGTGGTGATGCGACCGTCTTTGGTTTCGAGGTTCAGTTTTTCCTCGGGGGAAAGACTCGTAAAATTCAGGAAATCCCACTTCTCCTTTCGATCTTCGATGGAGAGGCCATCCACTGAATCGATGAAACGCATCTTCGGATTCGGGAATCGTCCTTCGGCCGGGAACGCTTTGCCCTTAATTTGGCTGCCTTGGCGTAATTTGAAGCGGCGGATCAACTCTTTCGGCACGAATGTATCGTCGGGGCGACGTTTGCCGTAGCGTTTGAGATCGAGGAGCACGCCGTTGCCGCCGTTTTGTTTATCGATGTCGAGAATTCCATCCACCTCCACGAGGTTAAGCTCTCTTTCAGAAGCTGGCTTAGGGGTGGGTTTCTCCTCTTGAGGAGCTTCGGGGGCTGGTTCGGGCGGAGATTCGGATTTTGGCATGGGAAGTGTTTTAAAAAAAGTGCAGTAGAAAGGCCCAATCAAGCGGCAGGCGCTTGACGCATCTCGTAGGCAGCGGGATAAAAAGTGGCCCCGGCCGGATGTGCCGCGGAAAAGATAAATCTTAACCACAACGATCCAAAACGTGACGGACCAAACAATTACCTCAGTGTCCCGTGAGAAACGGGTTTTCCGGCCAACGGCCGAATTTCAGTGCCAAGCTGAGCTCAGCAGCATGGATGCTTATAAGAAGCTCTACCGGGAGTCTGTCAACTCCCCAGAAAAATTCTGGGATCGACAGGCCAAGAACTTACTGGAGTGGCGTAAGCCTTACACCTCCGTGCTCAAGTGGAAGGCGCCTCATGCGAAATGGTTCGGTGGCGGCACGCTCAACGTGGCAGAAAACTGTATCGACTGCCATTTGGGCACCGCTCGCGAGAATAAGGCGGCACTGATTTTCGAGGGCGAACCGGGAGATATTCGCACCATCACTTACAAGCAGCTCTATTTTGAGGTTTCAAAGCTCGCCAACGTTTTCGCTGGTCTGGGCGTCGGTAAGGGTGACCGAGTCGCCATATATATGCCGATGGTGCCTGAGGCGGTCTTCGCCATGTTGGCCTGTGCGCGAGTTGGCGCGATTCACACCGTCGTCTTTGGCGGTTTCAGTTCCGAATCACTCAAGGATCGCATCATTGATTGTGGCGCCAAGCTGGTTATCACTGCCGATGGTGGCTGGCGGCGCGGGAAGATCTTCCCCCTCAAACCCACCGTCGATGAGGCCGTAGCGAAGGCCAAGTGCGTCGAACACGTGTTGGTGCATCAACGCTGCGGCAACGAAGTGAAGATGCGTCGCAATCGCGACATCTGGTGGCACGACGCAGTCGCCGAGGTATCAAATCAGCATAAGGCCAAGGCGTTCGGCTCGGAGCATCCCCTCTTCATTCTCTACACGTCAGGCAGCACCGGTAAGCCCAAGGGCGTGCTGCACACCAGTGCGGGATACCTGCTCGGTTGTAAGCTCTCCTCGAAATACGTTTTCGATCTCAAGGAGAACGACACCTATTTTTGTAGCGCCGACATCGGCTGGATCACGGGCCACAGTTATGTCGTCTATGGTCTGCTCTCCAACGGTTCGACCGTCTTCATGTATGAAGGTGCGCCGAATCAACCAGGACCGGATCGTTTCTGGGACATGATCGACCGCCACGGTGTCACCATCTTCTACACCGCTCCGACCGCGATTCGCGCCTTCATGAAGTGGGGCGACGAACACGTTAAGAAACACAGTCTCAAATCACTCCGTTTGCTGGGTTCGGTCGGTGAGCCGATCAACCCGGAGGCGTGGATGTGGTATCACAAGAATATCGGCAAAAAGAAGTGTCCCATCGTCGACACCTGGTGGCAGACCGAGACCGGCTCGATCATGATCACGCCACTACCCGGAGTTACCCCGTGCAAACCCGGCTCCGCGACGCTGCCATTCTTCGGTATCAAACCACAGGTGGTGGACGATCTCGGCAAAGAAGTCCCACTGGGTCAGGCCGGCAAGCTGATCATCGCCCAACCTTGGCCTTCGATGCTGCGCACCCTTTGGGGCGATGATAAGCGTTACCAAGAAACCTACTTCAGCGACTTCCCCGGCATTTACTTCACCGGTGATGGCGCGCGTCGCGACGAGGATGGCTACTTCTGGATCGTGGGCCGACTCGACGATGTGTTGAACATCTCCGGTCACCGCCTCGGCACGGCCGAAGTGGAGAGTGCACTCGTGGCCCACCCGAAAGTGGCGGAAGCTGCCGCTGTCGGTCGCCCGCACGACCTCAAGGGGCAAGCGCTCGTTGTATTCGTCACGATGAAGGCCGGCGTCAAAACCGATGACGCCCTCAAGGCGGAACTACGCAATCATGTGGGCAAAGAGATCGGCGCCATCGCCAAACCCGACGAGGTGCGATTTGCGCCCGCCTTGCCGAAAACCCGCTCGGGCAAAATCATGCGCCGCATCCTTAAACAGATCGCCGCTGGTCAAGTAATCAAAGGCGACACCACAACCCTCGAAGATGTCTCGGTGATCGCCGCCTTGCAGGCGAACGACTAACCCGCCGCAATTTTCGCGGATCGCACCTAATATTGGCGAAGCTCGGATCCACCCCATGAGATCTTCGCTTCGTCAATCAGGGTGTGCCGCGGGAGCGAACGCATCGCGGGGTTTTACCCTGATCGAACTACTTATCGTCATTGCGGTGATCGCGGTGTTGACCGCTATCACGCTGGGCATTTCCGGAGGCGCTCGCGAACGCGCCGCCAACGATCGCGTCAAATCGGAGTTGGCTGTGCTCAGCACGGCTCTTGAACGCTATCGGGTGGTTTATGGGGCCTACCCGCAGGATTCCCAAAATCCGACGGCTTTGCTTCAATCATTGAGCGGTGAACTCACGCCCACCGGTGGGGTCGCCAATCGGGCGCCTTTTATTACTTTAGCGGGACTGATTCTGGATGACTCCGAAACCGCCATCGTCGACCCTTGGGATCAACCCTATGTCTACGTGCCATTCAGCTCCGGGGTTCGTCGCGGATTTCGGCTCTACTCGATTGGCTTAGACGGCCTCGATCTACCGCCAACCACGTCGGGAGAATGTGACGAATCAGCTGACGGAAATTTGGACAACGTCTACGCCCATCGCTAAGGTTCACCTTCATGATCACCGCACGACGCACTCGAGCCTTCACGTTGATAGAGCTGCTGACGGTGATCGCCATCGTGGCAATCCTCAGCGCGATCATCATTCCCACCGTCGGTGGTGCTCGTAACTCAGCCAATCGTGCAGCGGCTAAAGCCCAATTTAATCAATGGGCTGCAGCGATGGAGTTGTATCGGCAGGAATACGGTTTTTATCCCGATATAGCGCCAACCGGTCTCGTCGATCCGGACCGATTTTCCGCCGAATTGACGGGACAAACCTTGGCCGGAGTTTCGGTGCGGGGGAATTCCGCCTGGGGCAATACCAAGGGATTGAGTTTTTATGCGCTCGCGGCCGGTGATCTCGATGAAACCGGGAACGAACTGGTGGATGCTTTTGGAAATACCGAAATTGCGATGCGTCGTGATACCAACCGCGACGGGCGTATCAATGCATCTGACACCGGAAGCTGGGTGTCCGTCGATGGCGTGGAATCCGCGGGGCTTTCGCCGACGACTTTACCGAAAGCTATTCCAACCACCGGCGTGCGGGCTGGAGTGGTGTTTTATTCGGCGGGCCGAGGGCGTGATGAAACCGATATGGTGCTGAGCTGGCAGTAGTTTATTTGATGAGCCCATCTCGTTCCTTCACTTCACGCGCCACTCGGGCCTTCACCCTGATCGAGATACTGGTCGTGATGGGCATCATGGCGGTGGTGGCAACGATCGTGGGTGTCGGATTGAGTCGGGGAGGGGAAGGCGCTGCTTTGACGGCCGGGCAATCACTGCTGGTGTCGCAACTCAATGCCGCGCGAGCCCAGGCGGCCTTAGGCGCATCACGATCCGCATTAGTGGTTGCCGCGGATGCCAGTGATCTCACCCGTGATCATCGCTTCTTGGTGGTGGCGATTGAGGCTGCGGGGATTTGGCGGGCAGTTAGTGACGGAACCACGTTGCCAAATAGCGTGCTGGTGCGCGGTCTCTCGGAAGGAAGCACTTTGCTGACCCAGACTTTGGCGGTGGCACTAGATCCGGGAGATACCACCACGACGTGTTCGGCAGTTGTTTTTGAGGCCGAAGGGCGTATCTCGACCGTTGGAGGCGGAGTGATCTGGTTGAGCGTGGGAATACGTAACGAAGACGGGTGGAGTTTTTCGCCCGATGCGCCCAGTCGCGGCATTTCCATGAGTCGTTACGGCGCGATCACCCCGCTGGATGATTGGGAAGGCGTATTTTGAAATCACGCCGCGGTTTTTCGTTGGTGGAGGTGGTGGTGGCTGTGGGGGTGTTTGTGGCCGGCGTGGTCGCGGCGGTTGCGTTGCTTTCGCAAACGACCGACTCGGCCGGACAATGCCTGTCCGTGGCAGCAGCGGGTCGGGTGGCCCAATCGAGCGCGGTGCTGCTGCGACAGTTGCCTTGGGATGAGGTGGTCACGCGTCTGAATTCAGAAGACGAAATCTTCGCCACCCGGGATGGTGATCTCATCGGGTGGTTCGATGAAGTCGCCGAGGCAGAAGCCTATTTCGTAATGAGTCTTGCTCGGGTTGAAAATCTTTCACCGATTGGAAATGATGCGTCGGCAGCCTACCTGGCGTTGCGACTCGAGCTACGTTGGCCACTGCGACAAGACGGCGCCGGGCGAATCGCTCCGAAATTCCAAGAGAGTCTAATTCGGAATGTGGTGGTGAACCGATGAATGATGCGCGCCGAGCATTTACATTGGTTGAGTTACTGGTCGCGGTGGGAATCACCGCGGTTCTGGCCGCGGTGTTGTTAAGTCTGGTGACCTCGACTCTAACGCTCTGGGAGCGGTCAGCCAGCGCGCTCGCGATGGATAATCAGGCGACTCTTGTTCTTGATCGATTGGCTCGGGACTTGGAGTCGGCCGTGGTGCGGGAGAACCTGGGCGATACTTGGATCGAACATGCAGTTGGTGACCGTGGCACCACCCAACTTCGTCTATTCAGCCAACTCACCAACACCTCCGGCGAAGTAAATGATCCAGCGACGATTCGTGAAGTAACTTATCAACTCACCACTGCGGGTGAATCGGGAAGACTGTATCGTCTCGAAGGCACCGCGATCGCAGCCCTGACCAGCGGATACGCCTGGCAAGTCTGGCCGACGCAGCCAGCTGATGAGTTTTTGTTGAGCGAAGGAATGCGGCAATTAGATCTGAAATTCTATGTCGATCAGACGACAGAGATCACGTCTCCGAGTTTGACGAATTGGCCAGCGTTCGTGCGCGCAGAGTTGGTCTTGTTGTCGCCCGACGGCGTCGCGCGATTGAACGCAGTCGCGGCCGGGCAATCCGATGAGCTGATCGATCAGATCATCGATCAAACCTCACGTCGCTTCGTGCAATGGATCGAGATGGGTGGTCACCCGTGGTGAGGCAGAGCGAAAAGGGATTGGCCCTGCTATTGGTGGTTTCACTGATGGCACTGGTGACGCTGCTAGTGGTCAGCCTAGCCGTCGTCACGCGAGTGGAGACTCAGGTGGGCGCCACGCGAGCAACTCAAGATCAAGCGCGACAAAACGCGCAGCTGGCCGTGCAAGTCGCCCTCGGCCAATTGCAGGAACTCGCAGGACCGGACCGTCGGGTTACCGCGACCGCGGAAGCGACGGGAAGTACCAGCAATCGACATTGGACCGGCGTGTGGCGCAGCGATACTAACGGCACAGCCCCGCTCGCCTGGTTGGTCAGTGGTGAAGGGAGTGATCCCTCCAACGATGCAACCCCATCTCGGGGGCGAGTCGTGCTGGTAGGCGAATCGAACGGGTCGGAGGAAACGGAAGTGGTTGCGTCGCTCGAAGTGCTTGCCGAATCAGGAATCGCCCGGGGCGCTTTCGCCTATTTCATCGCTGACGAAGGGGTGAAAGCACGGCTGATGCCCTCAATGTCGACCGCAGCATCGAGCGACATGCTCGAACAACGTCTTCCGCTTCTTGGGGGCACACAACCGGTTGGGTTCGCGAATGAAGTCGGGGTGGATCCCCTGAGCACCACGTTTCAAAGCCAATTGGAGGCGCTCTCAAGTCGGGAACAATTCCCGGCGTTGCTAAGTTCTGCTGATGACGAACCGACTCGGGAACGGTGGCACGATTATACCGCGTGGAGCCAGGGCCTGCTTGTCGATGTGAATCGAGGGGGCTTGAAGACCGACCTGACCGATTCCGGCGACACGGTGATTCCAGGTTTGAGTGCCTTCAGTGACTTAATTACTCCCGATCGCACTGCCAGCCTCAGTCCGGTCTATCCCATTCGAGCCGCCAGTGGGTCATCAGGGGATTTGTATGATGGTATCCACCCGATCATGACACAGCTGGGATTACAGTTCAGTGTGCACACGATTTCATCCAGCTCCCGAACACTTGAAACGCGGCTACGGTTCTTCGTGGAATTAGCCAATCCGTTCAGCTCGGCCCTGGAGTCCGAAGACTTACGGTTGGTCGTCAGCGGGATGCCCGACACGATTCAGATCGAATCGAGAACGCTCAACACCACGCGTGATCACGGTGGCGCCACCGTGGATCTCGAGCCGCTCTACGCCACGCATACGGATGGGACGGGCGCACCCGCGATCGAGTTTGATTTGCCTTTCGAGGATGAGACCTGGGCGCCCGGCCGGGTAGTCTCGTGGCGCCTGCAGTCAGGAAACACCATGAGCGAGGCCGCAAATCGCGAGATGGTATACGATGCAAGCTCTCGCACCAGTTATTGGCGGGAGCGACCGGGCGGAGGTCTTGACGGACCCGATTCATTGGTGAATTCGAGCGAGCTCAGATTTACTGGCACCGAGGACTGGCGCCTGCGGGTTGAGCTACAACGGAACAACGGCGAGGTGCTATTTTCCGCAACGCTTCCGGAGTTCTATCAAGTTGATACGGCGTGGCAGGATGCCAATTCCACGCTCCCTGATTTTGGGGTTCATGTTCAGCTCGTGGATCGAAACCTATCCCAAGATGCCGACGGTGCCTCAGACTGGATGATGGAGGATTTGCCCAGCGATCTGAGACGAGATGAGTTCGACGAAGTGTTCTGGTTGCCAACCGTAGACCTGGAAAGTGCGTCCTACAATACGTCTTTTTCGGCGCCAAATTCGGGAGTTGAGGCGCGCCAGCTTTTTAATCGTGACCCGGTCGAACGGACTTACCTCAGTTACTACCAACCGAGTTTCAATAGCGACATCGCGCTCTTCGAACTGCCTCGGCAAGGATGGCGTTCGGTGGGAGGATTGCAGCATCTCGCATTTGCCGATGCTCCAATCTACAATGTGGGGAATTCATGGAGCGAACGGAACGATTGGTTCGATCGCTATTTCTTTTCGGACGAGCGATCGACCGATAGTGCTGATTTGGAGGATCTGGTGTCGGGAAACTTCAATTTCAATAGTGTGAATGCGTCAGCCTGGGAGGCGATTCTTAGAGGAATGGGAGTCGGAATCGGAGAGTATGGTTTCGCCTATGTAGAACACGTGGAGAACTCCGGAGAGATTGGAGGAGCTGGAGCAGCCTCGGTTTCGTTTCCCGTTGCTCGGTTCAGTCAATCGAGCGGAGAGATGTGGGAGCTGTCACCTGACCCCGAAAACTTCCAAGAGGTTTTGCGCACCTATCGTCGAGGATTACGAGGACTGACCGAATCCCAAGTAAATGGTTTAGCGGTAGAAATTGCGAGCAACGTGCAGCGCCGCATTTCTGCCCAAGGGCCTTATCGTAGCGTGGAATCTTTCTTAGCGCTGGATGGGTTGTTCGGTGGTGATAATATTTTGGAATATTCGATCGCGGAATATGATGACTCGGTGGCTGCGAGTGAGCGGATTAATTGGGATCAATATTTCCCAGACTCACCGATGAAGATTGATACGGCAGCGCCGGCATTTATCACTTCGGCTGATTTGATGACAGCGCTTGCACCCGTAGTGAACGTGCGATCGGACACCTTTGTGATTCGGGCTTTTGGTGAGAGCGTTGAACCGACTTTAGAGGCGAGTTATACCTCGTCGGAACCGACGGCCCGGGCTTGGCTGGAGGCAGTGGTGCAACGCTATCCGGAGGGCGTGGATGCATCGGACTTTGTTGATGGCACGAGTCGCGATTGGTCGCAGATGATTGCCGAACCCCAATGGGGCCGAAAGTTTCGCATCATTGCCTTACGCTGGTTGACGGAGGATGATCTATGAAGATGAAACGTTTGGTCTTAAGTTTGGCTCTTGGGGTGGTGTTGCCGTCGTCAATGCTGGTTGCTCAATCAGCAACTCCATCAACGCTTGAATTTGAATTCTCAATCATGGCTTGGGAGCGCATGCGGGATGTCGGATACGCTCAGTTAAAGGCTGAAGCGCGCAGTAAACCACGGCCGATTGCAGAGGACTTTGAGATCATCCCTATGCGGGTTTCTTCTCAGGGGAGGAGCGACCTGTATCACTACGTAGGACCAACGCCGGTTCGTTTGGTGGCTACTTCTAGCGAAGGTGAATCACTTCGAGCGACTCGGATGATCGGAGCCATCTCCGAACTGCGGATTCCGCAACGAGCGATGTTTTTGATTGGGCCGGCAGAGGAGGAATCGGTGAATATCAAATTACTCGATGATTCGCCTGCGGCCTTTCCGGGACAGCACGTTCGGATTGTGAATTTGGCCGGTGAATTGGTTCAGGGCACACTCGACGGTCAGGCGTTTCGGGTGGATGCGACGCGGGCGGTTTTGCCCCCGAAACGGGTCAGCGAGAGTGTGCGCGTTGGGGTGGCTTATGAAAAACAGGGTCGCCCGATCATCATCTTTGATCAGTCGCTGCGGATTGGATCCGAAGAACGCATCATGTTGGTTTTTTTACCCCCGTTTAGAGCCGGTGCCGATGTGCGCGTGCGGGTGGTTCGAGATCAGATATTTGTGCCTGCCGAACCGTAGTCGATTTTAGGTGGAAACACCCAACGGCCCTCGGGCGAATTGGAAGTCAACGAATCCCGTTTGGTTGGCGATCGGGGTGTGGCTTTCGTTCAAAGTATCTTGCAGTAGGGTTTTTATCTGCGCGTGGGTCGTTGCGGAATCGTGGCCATTGAGTATAGTATCGACGTCGCGGTGACTGCTCGCAGGGAGCACGGGGAATTCGGCGAGTTGCAGGACGGGGATGAGTGGATGTCCTTGTTGGGGAGTGTTTCCAACCAAACCAACAACGAGATGTGATCCGCAGGCGCCAAGACTGGTTAAGTTTTCGACCCAGTGGTCACTGTCAGTTTGAACCACATGCAGTCCGGGATGCTTGAGGGCTTCACCATTCGCCAGGGTCGCATGGGGCGTGAGGTCCTGGAGCAACTCGTCTCGAAATATAGTGTTGGCCAGCAGGGGATCGCTTTCGGGGAGCAGAATGGAACCTCCCGCGTCGAGCACATCCGTGGTGAGTTGGCAGAGCGCCTTCGCCGTTGCGGCGCTAGCGACCGAAGCGGACAGCAGGGCGAGGCGGATTCCCGCGAGATCAAAACGGAGTTCATCCGAAGACTCGGAGTTGTGACGATCGGTTTGGGAGAACCAGGATTCAACCTTGGTAATGCTCTGGTCGATACCTCCATCGAGCTGCACGCTAGCCCAGCCAAATCGATCGAGGGGCAATCCAGCCGTTTCAAAATAACGGCGCATTACGTCGTTCGGGATTTTTTCACAACCATGCTCCAGTAGCAGGGCAGCGGAGACATTGGGATGGGTAGCGTAGCCGTGATAAGTGCGGCACAACGTCCGATACATCGTTTCACCGCCAAATCCGCAGCCTTCACTGTGGGGTAGCGCGACGAAACGAGAGAGGCCCAATTGGGCGGCGTGTGGTCCATCGTTCAGGCGATTTACGGCCATTCGAGCGATTTGCGAAGAACACATGCTCGTGGGCAAAACGAGACCGACGCGCTCAGTTGCGATCGGGTTTTCGGGAGCGTCGCGACTGGGAATTAAGGGTTGGCCAGATGGGACTTCGCGTGTGCGAAGCGCTTGGAGATTGCGGCCATCCTGCTGCTGCCAATTGCGCCAGAGTGATGACTGGGAGTGACCCGCGAGTTCGCCTTTGGAGCGTTGTCCTGACGCCGTGGCGATTAATAGATTCAATGATTCGTCCGTGAGCGACTCCAACGATTCACCGTCGAGGTAACGGCCCGCATTGATGTCCATTTCGTTAATTAACAGCTGATGCCGTCGTGTGGTCGTCGTGATCTTCAGCGTGGGAACGAAAGGGAAGTTTGTGACTGAGCCATTGCCGGTGATGAAGACGATTAAGTTACAGCCGGCTCCCACCTGACCGCCAATGGCCTCAAGATCATTGCCGGGGCTATCCATGAAATAATAACCGGGAGGGTTGAGCGGCTCGGCGTAGTCGATCACGTGGTCCAGCGGTGTGCGGGGATCCTTCTTTTGCACCGCACCGAGTGATTTGAGGGCAATGTTGTAGAGCCCACGAAACTTGTTACCGGCCGATGGGTTGGCCTCGGGGGTGACCCCGTGCCAGCTCATGCGCTCTTTAAAGTTGGCGATACAGTCGAGCAGGGCGTGCGCGACGGGAGCAGACTTGATATTGCGCATGAGGTGATCCTCCGCACCGACGATCTCGTCGGTTTCACATAAGACTCCAATACCGCCGTGGCGCACGATCTCATGGGTCAGAGCGCCGGCCAGAGGATTACCCGAAATGCCGGAGAACGCGTCCGAGCCACCGCATTGCAGGGCTATGCGAAGTTCGCTCAAGGGTTCGGCGCTGCGCGTGAGGGCCGCGACGTTGGGAAGCCACTGGCGCACGGTTTCTTCACCGGTGGCCAACGCGGCCGCCAATCCGTGGTCGATACTCAGAAACTGGTGCGTCACCTCATCGAGGGGGTAGCCGTTATCACGCATGAAGGTTTCCAGCCGAGCGTTGGTGATGGCCTCTTCGCCATAATCCACGGCCAGCACCGCACCGACATTGGGGTGGATCATGAATCCCGCCAGAGCCCGCAGAATCTCCGCGGCGTTGTTCGGTTCTTCCGCCTCACCGCCTTCGGTGTGAGCGATAGCGACGACGCCATCGATGCCAGGGAATAATTTGGCGGTCGATTGCAGGCGGGCGGTGAGTTGACGCGCGAAACTCGCGGTTCGCGACGTAGTGCCCAAAATCACGATCGTATTGCGGGTGCCCACGCCGCGGTTTCTGGATCGACGAAAGCCTTGGAACGTCCGGCGTTCTGTCGCGGGAGAAATCGTAGCAGGAGCGGGAAGCTCGGCCTCGTTTAGTTCGAAAGGCACGAGGTGGTCGGCGAAATTGGCCGTGTCCGGCAAGGTGATGGCTCTCTGTCGCACCCGCAGGGCCTGTAAGGTTGAGTCATTGCAGACAGTGTCCCCCGGAGCGATGGACCGGGTGGCGTGACCAAAGGGGAGTTTCCAAGAATTTAAGGCGTCGCCCGTAGCAATCGATTGAACCGCGAAGCGATGTCCTTCGAGAACCGTGTGAGAAATGGTCGCGAGCCCTTCAGGCAACAGCACGGACGTGCCCGGCTGAATTTGGCGGATAGCAATGGCTACATTGTCGCCCGGGGCAGGGAGGCGACCAATATCATGCAACGTGAGGGGATCCGGCATGATTGGGAAGTTACTCGAATCGAATCAATGAATCCAAGTCCGGACTCTCGCGGGCCTCATTATTGAGACCATTTCGAGATTCTCTAAATCGAAAGTGGTGCCAGAGGGCGGATTTGAACCGCCGACCAACGGCTTATGAGTCCGCGGCTCTACCACTGAGCTACTCTGGCGTTAATAGGAGGGCGGAGCGAAGAAATGCCAGCCCCCCTTGTCAAGCGTTGGAACGGTATTCAGAAAGATTCAGGTTCCCCAAGGATTGACCAATGAAACGCCCGTCGCGGAAAAATCACGTAAATTACGAGTAGCCAAAGTGAGTTTGTGTTCTCGCACGGTCGCAGCGATCAGAGCGTATTCGATGTGGAGTTGGAGTCCTTGGGCGGCGTGTCCGGCTCGCATTTCGGCAGCGGTGGAAGCGATGGCAGTTGAGATCGGAAGAATTTGAGGAGCGAATTTTTGCTCAATTTCTCCGACCCATTTTAGTAATCGTTCACGTTTTTTGGATAATTTTACCAGATGAGCTCCGTGCCAAAGTTCATGGAGAGTTATGACGGAAAGAAAACTGTGCGGAAGTGAGGCGCAATATCGGATTACATTAAGATCCGGACGAGGACGGGCCAATTCGCTGACTACATTTGTGTCGAGGAGAATGGACATCGAACGGTGGACTTAGTCCTCTGAGAATTGAATTCCCGTTCGCGACGAGACACCCCGATCGGGGATCTCCAGATCAACACGGGGCGACTCTTCGACGAGGAATTTACCCAAGGGGGTCGATGGTGCTGTTCGTGCGTTCCACTCCTCTTGGGAAACGACCACGCAGGGATTGCGGGCACCGATTATTTGCGGGCCCCGTTTACGTGCTTGATTGAGAACCTCAGATAATCGGCTCTTTGCATCGCTTACTTTCCACACAGTCTGATCCATATAGTGGTCGATAATGGACTGCTTTACGAATTGTCAACAAGGGTCGTGGTTCGCGACTAGGCTAGGCCTTCTAGTAACGCCTGCAGCTCCATCGCGGGGGCTTCGTGGTCTTGCGCGATGGCGAGTTGAAGGGCGGCTTCGAGCAGTGGTTTGGCGGCAGCTTGGTTCTCCTGTTTTAGGAGTAGTTTGCCGAGTGAGATGCGGGGCAACATCCAGTCGGCTTTGGCGGCGACGCAAATTTCGTAGTGCGTCTGGGCGGCGGCCGATTCTCCGGCGGCATCTAGGGCCTGGGCTAAGCTGAAGCGGAACATCTCGTTCTGAGGATGTTGCGTGACGAGCTTTTGAAAGCGTTCGATGCGAGGGTTCCGCCTAGGCCCTGGCTCCGGCGAGATCGGTGGAACGGTCATGCAGGGAGAATTTCCACCAACACGGCGGTCGCATTGTCGGGTCCGCCGCGGGAGTTGGTTAGTGCTACGATTTGGGCGAGGCGTTCGGCCGGAGCGCAGCTTTGTTGCACGTGCTCTTTCAATTCTTCGATTGAAAGGACTCCCGTGATTCCGTCAGTGGCGAAGAGTAGTTGGTCTCCGGGAGCCAGTTTGTGAGTCGTCAAATCGGGGCGGGCGCGGTCGGGTTGACCCATGACCCGGACCAACGAGAGACGATGTCTTTCTTCCGGCATAGGGATCTTCGGATTGTTTTTGGCTTCGTTTTCGGCGGAGTGATCTTCGGTCAGGCAGTTCGTGACTGCTGAGTTAAAAAGATGGCAGCGGGAGTCGCCGACATGGGCTAACCAGAGTTCATCACCGTGAATGAGACCACCGGTGAAGGTGCTAGCGATGCCGTGGTTGGGACTGATCAGTTGGCCTAGGTTAAATACCTGATCGTTGGCCGCCTCAATTAAGGGTTTCCAATCACTGAGTTGAACCGGAGGGCACCGGGAGATCTGAGAGGTTAATGAATCGACGACACATTGCGCCGCCTGGGCTCCCATGGGCAGTCCGCCCACGCCATCCGCGACGCCGAATAGATTCAAATCGGATTCACGTAGGAACCGATCTTCGTTCTTCCGCCTAACCCGCCCGATATCGGTGATCGCGGTGGCTTGGATGCGTAAAGGAGGAGTTTCAGACACAGGCTTAAATTCGGAAATTCTGTTCAGGCAGGCAAGAGCGGTCGTTGCTCAAACGAAGGGTTCGAAGCGTAATTCGCGATTTTCACGATTTATTCGAACGACATCAGGACGCGGCAAGGTGGATAGAAACCAACGGCCGTAGGGTTTCTGGACGATTCGGGAATCGAGCACGGTGATCACACCCTGATCGTTGATGGTTCTAATGAGGCGGCCTACGCCTTGGCGGAATTTCACCAAAGCATCGGGCAGCGTGAGTTCGCTGAATGGATTGCCGCCTTGATCACGAATCCATTCGGTGCGCGCTTCGGGGATGGGGTGAGTCGGAACCTCAAAAGGGAGTCGTGTGATAATGACCTGAGACAGTGCATCGCCCGGCACGTCGATGCCGGTCCAGAAACTGTCGGTGCCGAATAAAATGGCATTGCCGGATTCGCGCATTTTGTCGGCCAAGGCGGTGCGGGAGAGATCGCCGCCTTGCCGCAAGAGCGGCCGCCCCGCGGCCAGGTAGTCGGCCTCGAGCTCGCCCGCGACGTGGCGCAGGTCGGCGTAGCTGGTGAACAGCACGAGCGTGCCGCCATCGGTGGCCAAGGTGCAGTAGCGGATGTAGTCCACCAGAGCGCTCAAATCGAGTCGGGCTTGATCGCGGGTTGGTGCCGGAATGTCCGTCGCGACAAAGGCGCGGAAGTTGCGGTTGAAATCAAAAGGCGAGTGCTCGATGGCGGCAGTGACTTCCTCTGCGCCCATGCGGGATTGAAATGCATCCATTTTGTCGGCCAATGCGAGGGTAGCACTGGTGCAGACGACCGAGGTGCCGCAATTCAAAAGCTCGGCGCGAATAAACGGAGCGATGTCAATGGGTGCGGTGCGCAGCGTGACGATGGTGTTGCGCCGTCCGGAGCGCTCGATCCAATACACCTCCTTAGAAGGTTCGGCGACGGCGAGGAACTGGGTGATCCGAGCCCGGTAGGTGCTGACGCGGCGGGCTTGCTCGAGCAATTCGTCGCGTTCGCGTCCGTCGTCGAGTTTGTCGGCGCGGCGCCGCACGGCACTGTGAAGTAGAGCGAGAGGGTCGTCCATCCACGGTTCGGCGAAACCGGTTTCGCGGATACGGGTGACGAATTGTTTCTGGAGGAGTTTTTCGGCTAGAAAGGTGAAAAATTGTTTCGAGCCTTCGAGCGCATCGACCACGAGTTGCCGCTCGGCCGGTCCCCCGTGTTTCACCATGAGTCCGCGTTTGGTGCGCGGATTATAGAGGTATTTCAACATGCGGTCCGTGCCGTAGGAGCTGAGATGCAGGCCGCAGTGTTCGGTTGCGACCGCAGGCACGGTGTGCGCTTCGTCCAAGACCACAAAATCATCCGGCCAAAGGACGCCGCGGGTCCCGCCATTCTCACCGGCTCCGGCCGCGATGTGGGCGAAGAGCAACGAGTGATTTACGATGATCACGTGGGAATTAGCGATGCGGGCACGGGCTTTTTGATAAAAACAGGAGGCGTGGTCGCAGTATTTACGGGAGCACGACGACGAGTCGGCGTTGACCAGTTCCCAAACCTCGTAGGATGGCGACGGAGAGAGCTCGTGACGCAATCCATGTTCACTTTCCGCCGCCCATTTGGCGATACGCTGGAGCTCCGTATGTTCGCTGGTGGGGATGAGCTCCTGCTTGTCGCGCAGGGCGTTGGCGAGGCGGGAGGTGCAGAGGTAGTTGCCCTTGCCGACGAGCACGGTGGATCGGAAATCGGAATACCGGCTTATTGAGTCGTGGCTGGCGAAGACTTTCCGGCACAGCGGCAGATCCTTGCGGTCGAGCTGCTCCTGCAACGCGATGGTGTGGGTGGAGACGATGAACTGACGATCTTGGTCAACCGCCTGGATGATGCCCGGCAGAAGGTAGGCGAGGGATTTTCCCACGCCCGTGCCGGCCTCGAATAGCAATGAATCGTCAGTCGATTGAGCCGAAGCGACTGCGCGGGCCATGGCTTCCTGCTGGGGGCGATGCTCGAGTTGTAGCTCGTTGGCCAGAATGCCGTCTTCCGCGAACAGGATCGAGGTCAACTCCGGGGCGCGGGAACGCGGGGGCGGCTCGGGCAGAGCATCGGAGGGCGTGGATAGACCGATCATGAAAGCAGGTGCGTAAGAATCAAACCGAAGAACGTTCCGACTGGAAGGCACCGGTGCAATTCGGATTTACGCTTAAGGTGAATCAATCCACATTTTCAGGGAGATGCCGAATTCAGCCAAAATCGCCCCATGGACGGAAACGCTGGTGGCTTTTTTGCGCTCCGAGCCAGGCTTGGAGGCGGTGCGCGTGGATCCTACGACGCGAAAAGTGGCTGTGGCGACGTTGGGCGAGGTGGACGAGCAGCTGCTCCGCGAGCGATTGCGAGAGGTATTGGAGCGCATCGAGGCGGATTTACCGGTGAGCGATCAAACCGAGCCGGCGGTGGGTGGTGGATTCACGGTGCAACGTGATGGATCTCAAACGGAGGTAGCCGCTCCCTCCTGTGAATCCGCACCCAATCTCTGGCGTTGGCGGGAGTTTTCCTGGCCTGACCCAGAGAAATCGGAAGACGATTCTCATGATCACGAAGATCATGATTGGCGCTTTTTGGCTGGGTTGGCGGGACTGTGCGGCGGGCTCGGCTTGGTGAGCTGGTGGTCGGGGCGCGGGAGTGAATCGATCACGACTCTCTCTCTTATCCTAGCAATGGGGGCGTTGGTTGCAGGGGGGTGGGATGCGGCGATTGATTCGTGGGCTAATATCAAGAAACGGAAACTGGATATCCATTTCCTGATGCTCGCGGTCGCGATCGGGGCGGTGAGCATCGGGGCGTGGTATGAAGCCATATTTTTGCTATTTCTGTTCAGTGCCTCCGGCGCGATGGAAGCCTTCGCCTTGGATCGAACCCATCGGGCGGTCGACGCGTTGTTGCAGTCGGCTCCGAAACGCGCGTTGCGGTTGGACGAATCAGGCCGAGAAATCGAAGTCGCGGTCGAAACATTGTGTGTCGGTGACCGCGTGGCGGTTAAGCCGGGCAGTGCGTATCCGGCGGATGGAGACATTGAATCGGGGAGCAGTGCGAGTGACGAATCGACGCTGACCGGCGAATCGGTGCCAGTGGAAAAATCGCAGGGCGATTCGGTTTTCAGTGGCACGATAAATCTGTGGGGCGCGGTGATTTATCAGGTGCAGCGCTTGCCGGCGGAAAGCACCCTGCAGAAGATCATTCGGCTCATCCAGACCGCCCAAAAACTGCGAGCGCCGAGCGAACGATTCACCGATAAGTTTGGTGGGCGCTACACATTGCTGGTGTTGGGGGTGTGTTCAGCCATGTTTCTAATTTGGTGGTTGGGCGTGGGGTTACATCCGTTCGTGAATGTCGGTGACGAAACCTCCGCATTCTATCGGGCGATGACCCTACTGGTGGTGATGAGTCCCTGCGCGTTGGTGCTCTCGATTCCTTCCGCCATTCTAGCGGCGATTGCTTGGGGGGCACGCCATGGGATTCTATTTCGAGGAGGAGGCGCCATTGAAAAATTAGCCGGTATCAAAACGGTGGCTCTGGATAAAACGGGCACGCTGACCACTGGTGAACTGAAGGTGGTGGGATACGAAAGTCTGCCCGCGGGCCAAGAGCAGGAAGTGATGGAGCTGGCGCTGGCGCTGGAAGCGAACTCACTCCATCCGATCGCCCGGGCCATCGTGAAGGATGCCCGCAGTCGAGGCACCGCCGAGAAGGCCGTGGCTGATTTTACGTCACTGACGGGGCAGGGGGTAAAAGGCCGCGTAGGGGATTCGCGGATACTGTTGGGGCGGCGAGAACTCCTCCAGGACGGACCGTTATCCAAGTGGGCCGAAGCACTGCCGCCAGCGGCCCCAGAGTTGGCCGAAGTCTGGATCGTGAGTGACGCGTTAGTCGGTCGAGTGCTTTTGCAGGATGATATCCGTCAATCCTCCGCGGGGGTATTGAAACAGCTCCAGGAGTTAGGTCTACGGACGGTGATGTTGACGGGTGACCGGCGGCAAACTGCTGAGAAGGTCGCGACCGAATTGGGGATTGATGAGGTTCGGGCGGGTCTCACGCCGGAAGACAAAGTGGCGGCGATTTCTGAACTGCGGGCGCAGCGGGGATCGATCGCCATGGTGGGAGATGGGGTAAACGATGCACCGTGTTTGGCGGCGGCCGATGTGAGTATTGCGATGGGCGCGCGGGGCAGTGATGCGGCACTGGAACAAGCCGAAGTCATTTTGATGGAGGATCGCATCGAAAATGTGCTCGGAGCGTTGCTGCTCAGTCGTCGGGCGAGGCGGGTGATCTGGCAAAACCTGACCATCTCGCTGGGTGTGGTGGTCGTGATGGCGGTGGCTTCAATCGCCGGTGTGGTGCCGCTCGGGTTAGGCGTGGCGGCGCACGAAGGCAGCACGGTGCTGGTCTGTTTGAATTCGCTCCGGTTACTTTGGGGCGGCGGAAAAAGCATAAGTTAAGGAACAAACAATTCAGGACGAAGGTCGCACCGGTTGGGCCAGCACCTTTGTTATGAAAACACACCCTCTCGTCTGTCACTTCGGCCTGGGATGCGTCGCTCTTTTGTGGAGCGGTTTCACGTTTCCCTCGAGCGAACCGCTCATTCCTCAATCTCAAGTCGGCGTCGCCGCGACGTTGAAACAGGGCACGGTCGTTCAGGTCGCATCCGTTATGATCGAGGGTGATAAAACGAATCTCGGCACGGTGGGCGGTGGAGCCATCGGTGGAGCGGGCGGCGCTGGGGCAGCCAGCGGGCGTTATGATGCGGGTGGAATACTCGCGGGGGCGGTTGGGGCCGCGGCTGGAGCGATTGTCGGACAGGCGGTGGAAGAACGCGTCACTCGGGAAGAAGGCCAACGAATCACGCTGCGTCTCGACAACGGCGACATGATCGAACTCGTGCAGTCGGCGGAAGATGGTTTTTTCAGGGAAGGCGATCGCATCGACGTAGCGGTGGGAGCCGGGAACACGCGGGTTTCCATGTCGATGGGGATCGATCTCGGCCCTTCTGGAGATCCGACTTGGTATGAAAATGAGCGGGAAAATGCCAGTAACCACACGCCGCCAAACGTAGCGCGGAACTAATTCTAGGGTGAAATGCCCAGAAATTCCGGTTATATTCACTCTGAATTAGGTTTTGCAAATCATTGTACTTGAGCGATTACGGCGTAAGAGTATGTATTGCAGCCACTCGGTTTTAGCTCGCGGCCTGTCCTGAAATGAAAACACCCCAATACTCTCTCAGTTTCCTGGCATCGCTGGCATTTATTTTGAGCGGATGCACGTTTCCATCTTCTGCTCCGATGGTTTCGAGAAGCCAAGTCGGCAACGTGCAATCGCTCGATTTAGGTCTGATCGTCGCAGTGCGTGATGTGGTCGTCGATGGAGAGAAAACGATTCTAGGTCTTTCTGGCGGCGCCGCGGTTGGCGGAGCCGCTGCCACCCCCGGCAGTTACAGCACGGGAGCGATTTTGGCCCAAGCCGGAGCGGCGGTGGTCGGTGCGGTCGCTGGTTCTGCGATCGAAGAGGCGGCAACCCGTGAACAGGCTCAGGAGCTCACCATCGAGTTGGATGGCGGTCGGGTTATCGTGATTATCCAAGAAACGCCCGATGGTAAATTTCGCCAAGGGGATCGCGTTCAGGTGAATAGTGGTGGTTGGGGACCGGCAACGGTCCGTCTCACTTCGAGTTAAGAATCCCTTTGAAAGAATCCGCGATGAGTAAACAAACGACACAGCGATGGTTTTGCCTAGGGCCGATGGTGCTGGGCTTAAGTCTCTGGACGGGATGTGAATCCACCTCATCTAATCCCGAGGTGATGACTGCTCAATCGACGGGCGCTGCGACTCAGCTCGAGCGGGAGGGACCTCCGCGGGTCATGAGTTCAGGTCAATTGGCCGCGAACGTGAAGTTTGGCCGCGTGCTTTCATCGGAACCGGCCATGATCGAAGGCAAACGGGGAATTGTCGGCTCCTTGGGTGGCGCCGCGGCTGGGGGCATGGCCGTTAAACCACAGATCCGATCCACGGGAGATTTAATAGTAGGCACGATCGGCGCGATCGGTGGGTCAGTGGTAGGTTCGGCCACGCAGGAGGCCATGTCTCGAACTCCCGGGCAGAGAATTACTATCGGATTAGAGAATGGCGAAGTGGTGGTCATTCAACAGGACGCCGATGAAGGCATGTTCCGTGAGGGTGCCGCCGTTAAATTAGTGCAAGGCCCCAAGGGCGCTTATGTGACTCCGGCTACAGCCGATGATCGAAAGAAAGTCGCCGAAGCGCGCGAAGCATCCGGGCAACCTTCGTGGTATGAGAAGGACAAGAAGTCCGAGTCTAATCGACAATATTAACCCAGTCGCCGACGCGAACCCGGTCGAATAGCTCGATCATATCCAAATTGCGCAGTTGCACACAACCGCCACTGGCCGGTCGACCAATCGCTTCTTCGTGGTTGGTCCCGTGGAAGTAAATGTAGCGTTCGTAGGAGTCTCGATCTCCTCCCCGATTGTAGCCGGGTTCTAGGCCCCGCAGCCAAAGGATGCGGGTGGTGATGAGATTGCGGACATTCTCTTCGGGCGAAAGTTCGTTGAAGTGATGACCGGTCGCCACGCGTCCCTTGAAAACCATGCCCGGGGGTTGGCCGGCACCGATCCGCTCGGCGATAATATGGAGACCTTTGGGGGTCCCGAGAGAGTTTTTCTGATTGGAGGGTGGTTCAAGACCGGTTGAAACCGTATAGTCACCCAAGACTTCAGAGCCTTGGAAGAGGCGCAGCGTCTGGTGCGACAGGCTGACTTGCAGCAATCGTTCTGCGGGCTTGATGCCCAGCGCTTCGCCACTTTGGATGGCCAGTTCCCATGGAGACTCCATTTTGAATAATACCAGTTACGTTGTAGGTATCGTCGGCGCCACGGGTGCGGTCGGTCAAGAGTTGGTGCGATTGCTGCACGAGCGAAATTTTCCGTTGGCCCAGTTACGACTGTTCGCCTCGGCCCGTTCGGTGGGTAAAGAATTTACCGTCGGTGATCAGACTTTGACGGTGGAGGAGGCTAAGCCGGGCGTATTCGCCGGGGTTGATTTGGCCTTTTTTGCGACGAGTGGTGAAGTCACCCAGGCTCTGGCGCCCGATGCGATGGCCGCGGGCTGCGTGGTGATCGACAAAAGTTCGGCCCTACGAATGCGCGAGGACGTGCCGTTGGTGATTCCCGAGATCAATCCCGAGAGGCTGAAGCAGCACGGCGGAATTGTGGCTAATCCAAATTGTTCGACGGCCGTGATGCTGATGGGACTGTGGCCGCTTCACCAGGCATTCGGCCTGAAGCGCATTTTTGTTTCCACCTACCAGTCCGTTTCCGGCACAGGCGCTGAGGCGCTCGAGGAGCTCGAGGCTCAGGTGTTGGCTTCGGTGCACGGCGAACCACTCAAACATAAAGTGTATGCGCATCAGATCGCCTATAACTGCATTCCTCAGGTCGATACTTTTGGTGACGACGGATACACGGGGGAAGAGACCAAGATAGCTGACGAAACCCGCAAGATCATGGGACTGCCAGATATCAAGATTTCTGCGACTTGCGTGCGGGTGCCGGTCGTGCGGGCGCATTCGATTTCAGTCAGCGCGGAATTCGAACGCCCGGTGGACGTGGCTCAGGCGCGCGCCGCCGTGGCTGCCTTTCCTGGCGCTGAACTCGTCGATGATCCAGAAAACGAACTTTTTCCGACCCCCGTCGATTTTGCCGAAAAGGTGAAATGCGGGGTAGGTCGTATTCGGGTGGATTCTGCGTTCGATAATGGGCTCTCTTTTTGGGTTACAGGGGACAATTTGTGGAAAGGTGCTGCCTTAAATGCAGTGCAAAATGCCGAGCTGATGATGGCCGAAGGGTGGTTAAAACCGACTGCTCCGACCCCTCAATTCTGAGGCGAACCCAACAATCACTGTAATTTACCCTTGTCAGAGAGCCCTCCGAAACGCTTATGTCCGCCGTTGGTTAGGACGCCTAGCTCAGTTGGTTAGAGCATCTCGTTTACACCGAGAGGGTCGGGGGTTCGAGTCCCTCGGCGTCTACCAGATCAAATCCTGCCTTGGCGGGAGGTGATCCCATGACCGTTTCAGCTTCCATCAAACCTCTCTCAGTCACCAAACAATTCCATCCCATGCTTCATACGATATCCGTCCTCGTTGAGAATCAGTTCGGTGTGCTAGCCCGCGTTTCCGGCATGTTCTCCGGCCGCGGTTTTAACATCGACTCCCTGAATGTCGCGCCTACTCAAGACGCGGGGTTTTCCCGGATCACGGTGGTATTAAAGGGAGGCGATTCCTCGCTCGACCTAGCGATCAAGCAATTACGGAAATTGGTAAACGTCGTCGAAGTGACGGACTTCAAAATCGGTGAGGCCGTTTTGCGCGAACTCCTCCTGGCAAAAATCAAGGCCGATACGAACACCCGTTCGGAGATTATTCAAATCTGCGATATCTTCCGCGCCAAGATCGTGAACGTCGCGGCCAACGAGGTGATTGTCGAAATGACCGGCAATAAAAATAAGGTTTCCGCCTTTCTCGGCCTGATCGAACCCTTTGGAATCAGTGAATTGGCCCGAACCGGTCAGTTAGCCCTGACGCGCTGAAGCTACCGCATACTATTTTAACTCAACCCCCACTGGAAAACTAACATGCCTGCCAAAGTATACACCGACAAGGATGCCGATCTCGCCATCCTCAAGAATAAGACCGTCGCCGTGATCGGATACGGTTCCCAAGGACACGCTCACGCGTTGAATCTGAAGGACTCCGGCGTCAACGTGATCATCGGACTCTACAAGGGTTCGAAGTCCGCCAGCGTCGCCCGCAAACAAGGGTTCAAAGTTTATGTCACGTCCCAAGCCGTAAAACGCGCTGACGTGATCATGGTCGCTTTGCCCGACATGGTTCAGGCCGAGGTCTACGAAAACGAAATCGCTCCGAACCTGAAGGAAGGGAAGACGCTGCTCTTCTCGCACGGACTCGCGGTGCACTTCGACTTGATCAAGCTTCCTGAGGACGTGGACTGCATCATGGTCGCGCCAAAGGGCCCGGGCCACATGGTCCGTCGTCTGTATCAAGAGGGAAAAGGTATGCCTGCTCTTATCGCGGTGCACCAAAACAAGTCCCGCAAGGCCAAGAAAGTGGCACTCGCTTGGGCCAAGGGCATCGGATCAACCCGTGCGGGTGTGCTCCAAACCACATTCAAGGAAGAAACCGAGACCGATCTCTTCGGCGAGCAAGCCGTGCTCTGCGGTGGCGCCAGTGCCCTCGTGCAAGCTGGATTTGAGACTCTGGTTGAAGCCGGGTATCAGCCTGAAATGGCTTACTTCGAGTGTTTGCACGAGCTGAAGCTCATCTGTGATCTCATGTATGAGTCCGGTATCGCGGGAATGCGTTTCTCGATTTCCGAGACTGCCAAATATGGTGACATCACGCGTGGCCCTCGGGTCATCAACGCCGACGTTAAGGCTGAGATGAAGAAGATCCTTGATGAGATCCAGACCGGTAAGTTCACCAAACAATGGGTGCGCGAGCACAAGAGTGGCTTGAAGAAATACAACAAGCTCCTCAAGGCCGGCGAAAAGCACCAGATCGAGAAGACCGGTGCTCGCCTGCGTTCCATGATGCCTTGGATGGCCAAGAAGAACATCAAGGGCGTTGCGGCCAGCTACTAAGCGTTTCTAGATTTACTTCTGGTTAGACTTTCGGGTCACGACGAGTTGCGAGTTCGCTTGCTGCTCATCGTGGCCCGCTTTCTTTTTGGAGCATTCAAACCCCGCCCGATCATGGATAAATTAACCCTAGCCACCCGTAAAAGTCCGTTGGCCCTCGCGCAGACCCATCAAGTGGCCGCGCATCTGCAGCAAGCTCTCGGCGTGGAGGTCGAGTTATTAACGATCACGACCACGGGAGACCGACAAGCGGCTTGGTCACTGGAAGAAAAGGGAGGGAAGGGACTCTTCACCAAGGAACTGGAGGAGGCGTTACTCGAGAAGCGGGCCGACATAGCGGTGCACAGCGCGAAAGACCTGCCAGGGGACCAACCGGAAGGTTTGGTCGTGGCGGGGTATTTGCCGCGGGTTGATCCCCGTGATGTATTAGTGGTGCGGAAAGGAATTGAAGAACCACAAACCGTCGCAACCGGAAGTCCCCGACGCCGGCTCCAGTTGGGTATGCTTTATCCGAATATCGAATTTTCGGAAATCCGCGGCAATGTGGACACCCGGTTGCGTAAGATCGGCCAAGATGGCGTCGCCGAAGCCACCGTATTGGCGGCAGCGGGACTTTCCCGCCTCGGTATTGGCTCATGGCCGGGGACCGAATTCCGAGTTTTAGGGGTCGAATCGATGGTTCCGGCGGTCGGGCAGGCAGCGGTTGCAATTCAGTGCCGTTCAGAAAATCAGCAAAAATTTTCAGCAATTTTGGATGCCGAAACCTTGCAAAATGTTGCCTTGGAACGGGCGTTTCAATCGCTCTTGGGAGGAGGGTGCCACACCGCATTAGGGGTGCATGCTACGGCCGATACATTGTGGTTCTTCCACGATGAAATAGGTTTACGGAGTTTTCCGCTTACCTCGAGTGACCTAAGTTCTCCAGATGAATTCGCTAAAAACCATCTCTTACGCATGGGGTTTGCGTTAAAATAGGACATTAAGTGAAATTTCATTTACATGAATAGGCCCGTTTTCACCTAAAGTAGGGTTTATTACCTAGGCAATTCCGGTGTTATTGTTTCACATTGGCATCAGCCCTTCCTAATCATGAAAAGATTCGTCCCCAGACTTTCGCTCGGACTCATTGCCTCAACGCTGGCTTTCACGGCCCAAGCGCAACGGCCAACCACCTCAGTCGGATATTTTCCCGAGTCCGTCCGAGTGGAAGGTGCTTCGCCGGTTTACCATTTCCACATCGTGGATGTATCCTCGCCGAACACCGTGACCGGAGAGACGACAGCCGCCGTTCGCTTCAATAACGAGGCCTTACCCGGTGGAGTCGCGGATGAAGTGGCGTTGTCCCACATTAAAGGAATCGTGGAACTGCCACTAGGGACAGTGACACCGTTGATCGAAAATGATGATGGCGTCATGGTTCCGTGGGCGGATGAACTTGCGGATTACGACGAGTCCATTGTGCGTCCCTGGTTAGTGGGAATTGTCGGAGAGACAAGTGGGGTGTTAAATGGCCTGCAGACTTTGACCTACAGCGCTTCGTTGAACGCCTCCGAGGCCGACACCGGAATTGTTTCACCGCATCAGGCCAAACCAAGACCATCGGAATCATTTATCAGGGTTCATCAGATGCATTCAGTGGAGCCTATGGCTACAAGATGCTGGTCGAAGACTTTCCGTCGGAGAATCTAGGCACAATCCGCAATGCTGGCACTTTCATCAATGCGACGAGGTGATCCTGTTATCGACGGATCCCCTCCAGTTCCGGCTATTGCTTCTCCCGGAGAGATCGAACTCTTTGTTTACAATATTGGCGGTGATCCCGTTCAAGTTCCGATTCTGGTGACTGGCCAAGCCGAAGAAGGATACCCCATCACCGACTTTTCCATATCGGTCACGGATCGCGGGGACGTCACGGCTGCTTCGAATATTCTAGGACTCAATTCCACCTTCGTTACTGGGCTATAACGCTAGATTACACCGATGGTGGAATCTACGATATTACGGTAGCAGCATCCAATTCGGTAGGCGACGCCTTCACTTCCTCGCCATTCGAGGTATTCCGAGATCTGCCTGCTCCTACGATTGCAATCAGCGGTCCAACCGAGGGTCAGGTCTTCACTTACAACCTCCGATCTGAAACCGGAGTAAGTATCCCGGTAAGTGTTACCGCAGCGACGCTGGAAAATGGGCGTGCGATTGAGGGCATTCAGACCTTAACCGCTGAGATTGGCGGAAACTCCGTGACTCTCGCCGACTGTTCAATTGGCCAACTTAACCCAACCGGCAACGGCACGTGGTTTGGCACCGCCGGCACCTACACCGTCATCGCCGAGACAACGAACAACCCATCTGATCTTTCGAACGATCCTAGCATTACGCCCAACTCGGATTCGGCCACGGATGCTGTTACTTTCACGATCGAAGCGGTTTACCCAAATCCAACGGTGAGTATCACATCGCCAATTGATGGCACTTCTTACCAACGTATCGCGGGTGACCTCGCTACCATGATCGATTATACGATCGCTGGTGGTATCATTTTCGGAAATATCGAAACCGTCGCTCTCACCATCACCTCGGGTTCCGGTGACACGGTAAGCTACACTTCCAACGTTACGGGCGAAGGCTCAGCTGCCATTGCGGTGACGGTATCATCTCCGCCCTCGGTAGCGATTCTTACACCATTGCCGTTACCGTCACCAGCGATCAAGGCCTGACGGCCTCCGACAGTGTTGCGGTGGTGGTTAACGAAATCACCACTACGCCACCCACGGTAGGGGTCAATTTGCCAAACGGCTCAAGCTACACCTTCGAAACCGGCTCCGCTGGCTCGACGGTTCCGGTCACCTTCACCGCGGCCACTGACTTCGGTGTGATCGACACCCTCACCGGCTCGTTGGATACCACGCCTGTCACTGACATCTCGATCACATTAGATGGTATTTCGACTCCCTTGACTACCGGCACCAGCGAATTGCTGATCTCGGTCCCCGGTTCCTACACCATCACGGCCACAGCCACCACGGCATATGGCCTAGCCGTAGCCTCCACGTCCTTCACGGTTGAAGAGAGCGCCAAGCCAACGGTTACCATTCTAACGCCTGACGATAGCTTAACGGTCAACCGTTTCGAAAGCGATCCGGTTTCCCAAATCGACTTCACCTACGCCTCTTCGATTGCAGCGGGCACGATCACTCAAATCGACGTGACCGTAAATGGTTCACCATTCGTCACCACGACGAGTGGCCTCGGATCAGCTGCAGTCACGGGAATTGGCACCCTCAACTCGAGCGCTACTGAAACCTTTGTGATCGTAGTCACCGCAACTTCTGATCGCGGTGAAACTGCTTTTGATCAAATTACGGTCAATGTCATTGAAAGCGATGACCCAGTGACCAATGAAAATTGCACTGCAGAGATTCAATGGCTGCGCCCCATTACGTTGGGCAAGATCCTCAACGCCGGTCAAAAACTGCCGATCAAATTTAAGTTACGCTGTATCGAAGACGGTGAATATATCTTGGACGACGGGGTCGTGATCGCGATCAACATTGAACCAAACGGTGACGCTACGCTCTATCCTTCAGGTCAGAACCCGAACAATGAGACCTACAAGATCACAGGGCCGATGTATCACAAAAATTTCCGCACCGATCGGAATGAAGCTCACGAGTATCGCGTGGAAGTATACCGCCCAGCTGCTCCGGGTTCGCTCGAATATAGGTCCCTCGGATCAAAGCTATTCCGCACCAAACTTTCCGGCAAATCCGATAAGAGCGACAAGTCGGTTAAGAGTGGAATATCCGATAAGTCGGGTAAATCCGACAAGAGTGACAAATCAGGTAAGTCAGATAAGAGCGGGAAATCTAATAAACCCGACAAGAGTGGAAAGTCTGATAAGTCGGGTAAAAGCGACAAATCGGGTAAGTCCGACAAGAGTGACAAATCTGATAAGTGGGGCAAATCCGACAAATCAGGTAAATCGGACAAGAGCCTCAAAACCGAACGCAGCTCCAAGAGCTCCAAATCTGACGACGGTAGAAAGTCGAATAAAAGTGGTAAATCCAACAAATCATCCACGAGCGTTTACCAGGCGTGTATCAACTGGTGGAATTCCTGGAGTTTCGGCGGATAATTAACTGTTTAAACAGCTCGCAAATTTCGGGTCTCATGAATGTGAGGCCCTTTTTGTGTTCAGATAAATTCAACCTCCTCAAGCGCGAGGAAATTGAGTAACCTCATTTTATCTTGTCACCATCCTTTAACCTAAACTTGTCCCGCTTACTCTGGGTGCTCTGGGGTGTCGCCGTTGGATTGGTCGCGATTCATGTCATCCTGAATCTGGTGCATTATTTATAAACCGATCTGCCTTGGTTGGCCCGGCAGATATTTGATGTGGATGAAGAGGACCGTTTCCCTACGTGGTTCTCGGCGATGCTGCTGCTCCTGACCTCGGTTAGCCTATGGGTTAATGCGCGGACCCTACAATCGAGTGACTCATCGCTGGTGGAGCGCTGGTATCTGTTGTCGGTCGGTTTCCTCCTGCTCTCTATCGACGAGATTGCCGGGATGCATGAGACGCTCAACAGCATCGATATGATGGGAGATATGTCATGGACGATCCCTGGAGCGATTGTGGCTGGATTGGCTGGGCTCTACTTTGTCCCGTTTCTACTCAAGCTACCTCGACCCCTTGCGATTCGTTTTGTGCTGGCCGGGGCCGTCTATTTGGGCGGAGCCCTTGGCGTCGAGGTGCTGACGGATCCATATCTGGAAAACGACGAACTAAATACGCTGGCCTACAATCTCTGGACCGCTCTGGAAGAGTCGATGGAGATAGCCGGAGTGTTGATATTCCTCGGCGGTCTTTTCCCACTTTTACGCACGGGAACACCACGCCTCCAAGTGCAGTTGGATTGAACGGGTCTATTCGGCCTTAAGTCTTTGCCAGGCGACGGTCGGAATTTGTTCGGGTCGTGCGCGATGATCGAGTCCTTCGTTTCGCAGCGAATCTATCCACGACTTACCTCCGTCGGGCAGTTTCTTCCGTAGTAACGCCCCGATCTGTTTTCGTCGCTGTTGGAAACACTCGCGAATTAGAGTTTTGGTCTTCGAATCGAAGAGGAAAGGATCCGACTTTAACCGAATATTAAGGAGGTAAGACTCCACATCCGGACGCGGAAAAAAACAGTTTGCTGGCACCTTGTGTCCCGGATCGATAGCATAGACGGACTGTAGGAAAATGGAAATAGATCCGAATTGTTTGCTTCCGGGGTCGGCGGCAAAACGATCCGCAGCTTCCCGTTGTAACATGAGCACCATTCGCGTCGCCAAAGGAGTCTGTAACATGGCATCTAACCACGGCGTGGAGATGGCGTAGGGCAGGTTGGCCACGACTTTGTAACCGGATTCAGTCACAATCGATTCAGTTAAATTGGCCCGGGGATGATCGAGCGCATCACCTTCCATCAAATTTAAAGTCTCAGGATACTGGGGGAGGAGATGGGTTCGAAGGTGATCGGTCAGTTTTGGGTCATATTCGATAGCCCAAACGTGAGCGCCAGCTTGCAAGAGCGTCTCGGTCAAGGTCCCTAGACCCGGGCCGATTTCCACGATAGAGTCTCCCTGACTCACCTGAGCGAGCTTGAGGGATTTTTCGACGATATTGCTATCTACCAGAAAGTTCTGTCCCAAGTTCTTACGAGGACGATGCTCCAGCTGCTTGAGCACGGAACTGGTTTCGGTGGGAGTCATCGCCATTGCCATAACTTCAATCTCTGCTCACATTCAGGTCAATCAATGCGTCAATATAGGGTATTGAACCTAGTCAAAAAAGTTAACCTGATTACCCCTCATGGAAGATTCCACTCATGCAGTAAAACAATGGCTCATGACCGACGGTGTCGACTGGGCCATCAATATCGTGATGGCCTTGGCCATTTTTATTATCGGTCGCATGATCGCGAGGATCCTCACCGGAATGCTGCGAAAAGGCTTCGTTAAGAGCGGAATGGACGAAACCTTGGCTGGTTTCCTCTGCGAGATTGCCAAAATCTTGATGACCTTGGTTGTGGTTATGGCCGCGCTGGGGAAATTGGGCATCAACACGACCTCTTTCGTCGCTATTCTCGGTGCCGCTGGACTGGCCGTTGGTTTGGCTCTCCAAGGGTCATTGGCGAACTTCGCTTCTGGCGCGATGATCATATTCTTCCGTCCCTACAAAGTGGGTGACTTCATTGAAGCCGGTGGAACCAAGGGCATCGTGGAAGAAATCAGCATCTTCAACACGAACATGCGCACGCCACAGAATCAGGTTGTGATCGTGCCTAATGGTCAAATTACCGGTGGAACGATTGTGAACTATTCGGTTAAAGATACGCGCCGAATCGATCTGACTATGGGCGTAAGCTATAACGACGATCTTAAGGTGGCAAAAGAGACCATCTGGAACGCCCTGAAATCTGACGAACGCGTCCTGAAAGATCCTGATGCTATTGTTGGGGTGATGAATCTCGGCGAAAGTAGCGTCGATATCGTGGTGTGGTTCTGGGTTAAGTCCCCAGACTTTCTCATGACGAAGATGGATATGACCGAACGCCTGAAGCTCGACCTGGAAGCTGCTGGCTGCTCGATCCCTTATCCGCAAAGCGATGTGCACATGTTCGACGAGAAATCTGCTTAAACCGCAGGTTCGCAAAAATACTTTTAAGACGGACCTTCGGGTCCGTCTTTTTTTTGCGTCAAATTAGCGGAATGATTCCAGCAGTCCGGCCGGATCGTTGGACTTCATCAACGATTCACCGACGAGCACTCCGTGGGCTCCGCAGGCTTTGGCTCGGGCGGCGTCAGCCGCAGTGTGGATTCCGCTCTCACTGAGTGCGACCACACTCGTGGGGAATTGAGGGATGAGCTTTTCGCTCAGACCAATGTCTGTTTTAAATATCGCCAGATCCCGGTTGTTCACGCCGATGATCTTCGCTTCATGCGCGACCGCGCGCTCGAGTTCATCCTCGGCATGAACCTCAAATAGCGAATCCAAGCCGGCCGCGTTTGCGGACTGATATAACCAGCGTATCTCATGGTCGGATAGCGCTCGAACGATGATCAAAATCGCACTGGCTCCAGATTCCCGCGCTTCGCGAACTTGAATCGGGTGGACCATGAAATCTTTGCGCAAGCAGGGCACCGCGGTCGGGCATGATTCAAAAGAATGAGTCACATCCTTCAGGTCGGTAAGCGTGCCTCCGAAAAACTTGGTGTCCGTTAGGACTGAGAGGCAATCAGCCCCGGCACTTTGGTAACGAGCGGCTTGGGTTGGTGCGTCAATTCCCGGGGCAATTTCACCAGCCGAGGGCGACTTACGTTTGATTTCCGCAATTACGGCGAGGTTTTGATCGGGCCGACGGAGGGCGGATATAAATGAAGGTGGGGAGGGAAGCCCGGCATTTAGGGTGCTCAGTTCCTCCAGGGATACATCACGCATCCGAGGCGCTACCTCCTTGCGTTTCCACGCCATGATTTCAGTTAACTTATCAGCCATTGAGGATTCCACGAAACACACGTTGTTCGCGATAACCAGTCTTGAATTTCACTTCCGTCCCCTGAAGGCCGAGCGGAGGCGTGACTTTTTCGAATTATGGCGTCTGGTCTTCACTTTTGCGTGTGTTTCGGGGGATTCGCAGTTTGGGTGATTTCATGAGCAATTTGCATGAACTCCGTCAAACGATTGCGCGGCTCAGGGCTCCCGATGGTTGTCCCTGGGATCAGGAGCAAACCCACGAGTCCTTGGTGCGTTGCCTCATTGATGAAGTAAGCGAATTGATCGATACCATTGACCGGGCGGACCTGCCGCACATGCGCGAGGAATTGGGAGATGTTCTCATCCAAGTCTATTTCCACGCTCAGATTGCCGAGGAAGCCGGCTTGTTCGATCTCGAGGATGTTGCTCGTGACGTGAATGAGAAACTGCTCCGAAGGCACCCTCATGTCTTCGGCGACCATGCTCGCTTGGATACGGCGAGACAAGTGATCACCAAATGGGAGGAAATAAAGGCTCAAGAAAAGAAGCATGGAGTCCCGAGCAAAGGGCTTTTTAAAGCTCAGCCTCCGAGACTACCGGCTACGATGTTCGCGGAAGCGGCGTGGAAACAAATCGTCAAAGGGAAATTGAAGATTCCAGAATCTGCCCAAGCCGAGGAAGTTTCCGAGATCGCCGAGCAACTTACCGAAGAAGAATTGGGCCGCCGGTTATGGGTGTTGGCCGCAGCAGCCCGGGCGCGTGGCATGGACCCAGAGGGCGCGTTGCGTCGTCATATAAACACGGTTATTACAGATGTTGAAGCGCTCAACCAAGACGACTGAGCGGCGAGAGATGTCCCCTGGAGTTCGGGAGGCATGGCTTGTTTCGTATCTGGATTGGTTATCCAAGGAACGGCGTTACTCGGTCCACACGGTTCGTAATTACGAGCACGCTTTTAGAGATTTCTACCAGTGGTTGGACGATTCTAAAATGGTCGAAAAGCCTTTCGACGAACTGACCCGCCGAGAGATGCGGGACTACGTGGTAGAGGCCCAGCGCCGGTTCGATCGGCGCACGCTTCATCTCCATGTGTCTGGATTGAGGTCCTTTTTTAGATACTGGGTGACTCGCAAACGCATGCTGAGGAATCCTCTCACCGGCATTCCTTTACCTCGTTTAGTGAAACGTCTGCCCAAGTTTTTGACCGAAAAACAGATGGAGGCGCTGTTGCTCGGCCCTCAACGGTTATTGGAAAACGAATCAATTGATGACTTCACCTCGTGGCGCGATCGCCTCGTCATGGAATTGCTCTACGGCGCAGGGCTACGGGTAAGTGAACTGTGTGCCTTAACTTACTCCGATATTGAGTTCGCCTCCGGCAGTGCCCGCATAATGGGTAAGGGAGGAAAGGAACGAATTTGTCCACTCGGAGAGGTATGCATGGCCGTGTTAGGGCGCTGGCAAAACCAATTTTCTAAAAATTCCGCACCACGTGATCGCGTCGTGACGGGATCGAAGGGGCAACCACTCGGCCCACGGGAAGTCCAACTCATGTTGAAGAGGTATTTAGCGTTAGCTGACTTACCTTCGGATATTACGCCCCACAAGATCCGTCACAGCTATGCGACTCATCTGCTGAACGCGGGGGCCGACTTACGGCTCGTGCAAGAGCTACTGGGGCACGCTAGTTTGTCCACCACCCAAATTTACACTCACGTAAGTGTGGCGCGCCTCAAAGAAGTGCATCGCCAAGCGCATCCTCGCGCTTGAACTGAAGGTAATTAATGCAACGGATGCCGTTCGGAAACAACATTACCGGCTTCATCTTCTAAGTAAACTTCGACACTGGTTGCGGGCCCCAAAGTATCCAGTCGCACTTGGGTCGTAAATGTCTCCGACGGACTGTCCAGAATTCCATCCGCGGGTTGTCCGAGTTCAATTTCGAGCCCGCTGTTGAATACCAGTTTTGCGCCGGCGATCAGTGATACCTGATCCGTTCCAGCTATGGTGATCCCGAGGAAACTTGATTCACGGGTTAGCTCAAATTTGGTGATATCCGGCGGCGTGAGATCGATCACCAAATCGTCGGTTTGGAAAGTAACGGAGCGTCTTTGGGCTAGAGCTCGAGGGGCCCGCTCACTTAAAACTAATCGCGTGAAATACGTGCCTTCCTCCAAGGTGGTGCGGTCGAACTGAAACCATTCGGCATCGGTTTCAATCGCTAGATCCGTCCATTCCGTCTTGCCTTCAGCTCGGATAGAGAACGTGGAGACGAGGTTGTCGTTATCCGCGTCACTCGTGGTCCACATCACCACTTGGGCCCCAGGTTGCGGGACGACTTGACTGGCCAGTAGAAATTGACGACGTCTTTCCGATTCAGATTTGTTGGCGGAGGGAGATGTCCCGATAACTTGTCCCAGAGTCATATTGGGGGTGTTGCCGGTGCTGCTGGTTCGAGCGACCAAACCAAAATTGGGAGAAATTAGGCGAAATGATTTCAATACGGGTCGACGATTCTGGGGCACAAAGTAGACCTCCGCTTGATCAAGTTCGACGGACGCTTCGAGTGAACTTGGTAGCTCAATTTTGATCTGCAGAAACTGCCCCGTAAGTCCGGGAGCCAACCAACCATCATGCCTTTGCAACGCTTCGGTCCATGGGGTCCATCCTTCGACTAAGTCTCGGCCCCGGTTAGCGCGCATATGCACCGTTAGATCTGCGCGATCCAAATTTCGGATTCGATTAAAGCGCAGTGCGCCGATTTCGCTGGGAGACAGTAGGTTGATGCGCCGAGTGGTGGCCTCTCGAGCATTTGCATCAGAAAATCTCAGTAAGCTTAAGCCGGCTGGGTTGTTCGTGATGGCTAGAAAATCCGACCCGGAATCCATCGCAACGATTTCCGAGATTTGAGCTGAGTTACTCCCCGCGAATGAAATGGCGCGTCGTTCGGCCGGATCGTAACCGGAAAGTTCACCATCATCTCCACCCGGGAGTATCAACAGATCGCGGTAAGGCACGATTTGATACATGGCCAAGTTACTTCGACTCGATAGCGATTCCGGCAGACCTCGATCGGCTGGAATTTTAAAGAGTTGGCTCCGGCCGGAGAATTTAACAACCGGTGGCGCTTCCATAATGGAAGGGGCGGGGGAGGGAGCGGTGGGTTCTCCGTCCGCTTTCTTTTCGGTCGTTTCCGTGGTCGGCGTAACGTTAGTCGAGCCTGAAATACGCCGAGACGCGGTGCCTTTGGCTGAGACCAGGGTCGTATAAATATCACCGTTTTCACTCTGGAATATGTCGGTAATCTCACCACTTTCCTGATCCAGGAGAATTAACGGGTCTCCACCTGCCTTCGGAAACTCATAGAGGTTTCCACTGGGGGCTGATCCGGCCAAAATTCGACCGTTTGAGTTCCAGGCGAGTTGACGGATATTGCGGTCGCGCACTTTGCCCCAAAGTTCGACACCCCGATCGTCGAGAGAGTCTTCCGGCCCGGATTTGAGTAATTGCCTCAAATTAATGTGATAGATGGATCCTGGATTTCCCGTGGATACCCAAATATTTTTCTGCGCGTCGTCGATTAGAATATCCAGAATTGAATCTGCGGGGAGAGCCACGGATGCCTGTTCTTCCCCGCTCTTGTTCAAGATTAAAAGGGTGGCGTCGGGAGCGGTTCCGGCTACGACCATACCGTTCGAAAGGTGTTTCAAGGTAAACACGTGATTTCCGCCTGTTTCCGCCCATGGCGCGGCGGAAAAGGTGCCGCCTGAGGCATCCACTTCGATTTCCAAAATCTTCCCACTCGGCCCGGTTCCCACCAACCAACGTTGATCGGAGACCGCTTCAATATCCCACCAAAGGTCAGCCACCGGGTTTCCGGCCAATGCACTCAATTGAGGGCCCGTGATGATTCGCCCGTCCGAGCGGATGGCTAGTCCCTTGAGATCGCGCGAAGGCACCTCTCGATAAAAGTTTAGGTTTTGGCTCTTAGAAAAAGTAACCGCCGAATCGGCTATTAGAGAACCGCCGATGACCAGCGAAGTGATAAAGAGGGCGAGGAGTCGCTTCATAAAAAAATTAGTCAGTTACCACTAAAGGACGGCGAACGAGTCCGGGTACGAGGCGGTCGTCCAAAAGATGTGATTCCCACAGAACTTCGCGGGCTTTTCGTTGGGTGAATCTTGCCTCATCAGCACCGCCGGCAATTCGAGCCAATGATCCCGGAAGCTCTAGAGTGGTGCCGGTTTGATCGAGAAAGACCTCAGTCGGCGTCAGCACCGCGACATAGATTCCGTCGGGCGCTCGTTGAGCGCGAAGCACGTCAAGGTAGGTTGAGAAATCACGAATCTGGCTGACGGGGTAGGTGCGTTGTCCCCCGGTGAGCAGGTCGAGCGTGGGGCCATTGGTGATGACTACTTCTAGGGTTTCACCCACCCAATCTGGTTGAATGGGGATGTCGATCGATGCCGCCCAGGGTTGTGATTGGAAATTACGTAAGGAGAGGGTTACTGAAACCGATTCGCCGGGACGGGCTGATCGGTGCGACAGGCGAACATTATCCAAACTAGTTGTCGGGTTTACCGGCAACTCGGAGACGGAAAAAACTACGCGTTCGGGGAATGCTTCCTCTACGGGGTTTTGCAGCCAGGTAGACAGGTCTCGGGTGAGTCCATTTAGTCCGTCCCGAAAACTTTTTGGGCCCGCATAAAGCTGCTCCATAATGAGTTTTTCACCACCGGAAAAATCAATGCGGGCCTCGACCGAAAACCCGGCCACCAAACCAGAATCATTGGAGCCAAGCACGGCCTGGGATAACCCCATTGCGGTTATCATTGGAGTGATTTGGGGGTGGCGAACGGTCGAAAACTCCAGGGTGCGATACGGGGTATGCACGGTCACCGGAATCATCACCGGGCCTTCACCAAGCTCCCCGTAGATAGCGGATAGGCGATCTTGACGAACGGTGCCGATTACTGCGCCGGTATTCGAAATTTTAACCGAACTCATGTTTGAGGGTAAGATCGTAACGATCTCCGCCGCGGTCATCGGCATTTCAACTTCACCGAGCCCGAGGAGCGGATGGCCAAAGGCCAATACGCGGGTGCCATCAACTTGAGAAACGGTCCCCGTTCCTGCCATCGTGATGTCTCCAATTGCGAGGGCAGCACCGACCGCTTGTCCGGCGGTTAACTGAATAGGTTCTCCCGAATGGGTATCTCCTGAAGTATCAAGTGATCCGCCGAGTGTCGTGGTGGCTATGCCCAACTCCGCTAACGGTTGGGCCATCAATTCCGCGACCTGCGGAGCGAGGCCTCCGATGCTGAATACCGGACTTAAAGGAGTGAGGCCATCGTTTCGTGAATCTAGGTTCGTGGCTTTTGTTCCGACGGGGAGAGGGCCTGAAGGAGAGCTTCGATCTGAGTTGTCGGCTATTCGCCGAACCTCCAACAGATCTTCGGCCGGAGTAAATCCGGCAAATCGCACGGTTTCAAAACGCTGCACCTGATAGGACAACGCTCCCGCAAATCGACCGTCGATGTAAAGTGGACTGCCACTCATTCCTGCAACAGCTCCCATATGTTGCACCCGCTCATCCGTGAGCTCGCAAAGGATCATTGATTTACCAGGGCCCAGCGCGTTCTGAATCACTCCGGTCACTTCAACGGAGAAGGCTTCGGGTTCAGTGCCGCGAAAAACTGTCCAGACCTCGCCCTGCATTCCTGCCTGTAATTCTTCCAGGGCAAGAATCGGCGAATTTATGGGCTGCTCACTGAGCGCGGCATTCGCGCCCATGGCCAAGCAAAGCGCTGCAACGGCGGAGAGATGAACTCGAAAAGCTAAGCGGAAATGAATCACAGTTTTTTAATCACACCCGTCATGATATCACAGGCGCGATCGATCGCGGCTCCTTCATGGGCGGTGCTGATGAAGCATGTCTCAAATGCACTGGGCGGCAAGTAGACCCCCGCATCTAAGCAACCGCGAAAAAAGCGCCCGAATAATTCAGCGTCGGTGGTCTGGGCCGAAACCAGATCGCACGCGGGAGTATCGGTAAAGAAAGTGCACCACATCGAGCCCTTTTGGGGAACTTGATGCGCGATGCCACGAGCGGTTAAAGCCTCGCTCAATGCTGATTGGATTTTCTGCCCTAGGGTGTTCAGGCTCTCGTAGACACCGTCAATCTGCAGGAGTTTCAAAGCCGCGATGCCTGCCGCCATGGCGAGGGGGTTACCGCTCAGGGTGCCAGCCTGATAAACGGGGCCTTCAGGGGCGAGAAAATCCATAATATCGGCTCGTCCCCCAAAGGCTCCCACCGGTAGTCCGCCGCCGATGATTTTGCCTAATGTCGTGAGGTCCGGAGTGATTTGCTCGATCTCCTGCACGCCTCCCTGTGCCAAACGAAATCCCGTCATGACTTCGTCGAAAATCAGGACGGATTCATGTTGTTTGGTGATTTCGCGCAAAAATCTCAGATACCCCTCAGCC
>OJCR01000115.1_pt1 | contig 40395 bp, 31 predicted proteins | sample 1591611 | NCBI WGS metagenome assembly OJCR01 (sample SAMN05416815, study PRJEB24817) | seawater metagenome | isolation source: Sea water | place: Canada:Atlantic | collected 2013-07
TGCTGAAGACACTGTGTATGCCATCGTCACTTCCGAAGGACGCAAGCCCCTCGTTCATTTATTGACGAAATCATAAGTTTAACTCCACCCACCATGGAGGACTCTGTTCCACCGAAGGACAATCCTTTGGGAGGCGCGCCACCCATCAAAGAGACTTGAAAAAGTGCCCGGCAAAAGAGTGATTTTCAAGTGTCATCGAAGTGAGGTACAATGATCATTGAACACAGTTCATGAAAAAGACGTGGTGTTGATGAGAGGATCTTTTTAAAAGCAATTTGATGAGCGATTCAATCATCAAAGGATTTGTTCGGTTTACAGGAGCCTTGGTAGCACTTTTCGGCCTCATGCTTTTCTATTGGGGCTTCTCATGGTGTTCGATGCTCGCGAATCGCTGTTGGAATCCCATTTCGACTATATCTCGAGTGCGTCGAGCATACTCGTTCGCACTCTTTCTTCTTTTTCGCTTATTACCAGAGCAAACAGAATCGTCGGCTGATATGGATTACCACCCTTGCTTGTATTCTTTTAGTTTTCGTCGCGCATTCAACCGACAGTTACTGGCTGATTCAATGTTAAGCATTTGAAGAATCGAATGTGCAATGAGTGGCACGATATTCAGTCATTGGCTTGCTTTCCATCCAATGGGCTGATGACGAACCTTTCTGCTCATTTGATTCAACCTCTGTTCTTTATTGGGGGATATAACCAAAATCAGTACAAAATGTAAAAAAGTGTAATAAAGCCATTGGTAAATGAAAAAAAAAGTAGACAAAAAATAAACTAAATGTAATTTGTCTACATGTCGGTTACATTTCGTATTTACTTTTGGTTACTGTGGACTATTTCTGGAAGCCTCGCAGTCGTTCTTGGTGGTGAGTTCAATGAGAGTTGGCACCAATGGCGGGGACCAGCGCGCGATGGGCACTATCAGGGAGGGAAATGGCCCGCCAACTTGCAGCCGGATCAGCTCAAGTTATCCTGGTCCGAAAATCTGGAAGCGAGTTACAGTTCCCCTGTGGTTGACTTGACCCAACTCTACACTTCCGAATCCAAAAAAAGTGATGTCGAGCAAGTCAACGCCTATGACCGTGTCACAGGTGATCTTCTGTGGTCCGCAATGTGGGATGGAGGCATGAAAGTCCCCTTTTTCGCTCGTTCCAATGGAAGCTGGATGCGATCCACTCCCATCATCAGCAACGGTTATCTTTACATCATGGGCATGCAGGAGCGTCTTGTGTGTATAAGCACCTCCGATGGCCAAATCTCCTGGGAATTGGACATTCCTTCCAAACTTAACACCCCCGAGCCTTCCTTCGGTGGAGTATCATCACCTATGATTCACAACGGCAGCCTCTATGTTCAAGCCGGGGGGGGAACCATTAAAGTCGATCCTAAGGATGGTCAACTGCTCTGGTCATCGGCGCCTTCCAAGGACTCCATGAATTCCAGCCCATTTGCTTCTCCTCGTGTCCACACTTTCGGCGATTCTGAACAACTTGTCTCTCTGGGAAGGGCTTCATTGACGGGTATCCGTCTTACAGACGGCAAAACATTGTGGGAAAAAAACGTACCTGCATTCAGAGGGATGAACATCTTGACCCCCACCTTTGTCGGCAGCGGTATCCTCACAGCCACTTACGGAGGTAAAGCCCATTTCTTCGAGCCCACACTGAGTGGTGACAAAGACTGGCAGGTGGAAGAAAAATGGAACCAGAAGTTTCAAGGTTACATGAGTAGTCCTGTCGTGGTAGGGCAGCATGCTTTTCTCCACGGCCGATCCGGCCGCATGGTATGCTTGGACATGCAATCTGGCGACATCAAGTGGACCTCCACGGAAAGCCTTGGAAAATATTGCTCCATGGTGACCAACGGCGACAAAATTCTGGCCCTTTCAGCCAACGGCAAGCTGCGACTGATGGCCGCCAACCCTGATAAGTATGAAGTCATTGATACTGTAGAAATTTCCGATGAAGAAACCTGGGCACACATTGGATTGGCCGACAATCAGATCTTCGTCCGAGCGCTCAACAGCTTGAGCGTCTATGAATGGGGTGATCACGCGTCGAATGATCAAGCATCGGCTCAGGACGAATCACGCAGTAACAAGTTGCTAACTCAATTTTGAAATCACTCGACACGGAGACCCTCATCATTGGCGGCGGCATCACAGGGTTGATGTGCGCCGTCTTTTTGCAGTCGAAAGGCAGGGAGTGTTTCCTGCTGGAATCCAGTAACCGGCTTGGTGGAAGAATACGTACTGAGACATATCGCCAATTTCTGCTTGATCGTGGTTTTCAGGTTTTTCTTACAAGCTACGATCAAGGTGGGGTGTTTCTCGATCGATCAAAACTACAATTGGGGAGTTTTTCTCCAGGCGCTTACATTTCTGACGGAAAATCGATCCAATTCCTGGGAGATCCACTCAGAGATTTGTCCAGTTTGCTTCCGACTCTTGGGTGTCATACAGCATCCTTGAGCGACAAGTGGAAGGTCTGGAAACTTTCCATGCGCTTGAAGCAAGCATCAGATGACGAGATTTGGAATGCCACGGAATCCACCTCGATTGAGTATTTGAAAAACCTGGGATTCAGTGAATCCATGATCGAGCGCTTCTTCCGCCCCTTCTTTGGAGGCGTTTTTCTTGACGATCAGCTTTCTGTCTCAAGCCGATTATTTGAATATCTGTTCAAGCGCTTCGCTACAGGGCTGGCCGCTTTACCGGCCAAGGGGATGGAAGCTATCCCGAAATCAATGAGTCAGCACTTGTACCGTGATTCCATTTTACTGAATACAAGAGTAGCGTCTCTGGATGGTGATCAAGTTGTCCTGGAGACAGGTGAACGACTACGTGCAAAACAAACGGTCATCGCCCTGGATCAACACGCTGCGTGTGATCTCATGCAAGATCCTCAGAAACCCGCCTTCCGCTCAACCAAGGTCTATTATTACTCCACCCTTCAGTGTGCATTGAAACATCCGGCCATCATGTTGAACAGCACAGGCCATGGTCGCATTCAGCACCTTTGCTTTCCAAGTCAGGCTCAGCCAGCGTATGCGCCTGCAGGTTACCATTTAGTGTCGGTGACATTGTCTCCAATGGAAGATGGAAGCTTTGGTGATCTGGATGCAGATTCAGTGAGAGAAGAGGCAGGAGACTTGCTGCAAACAGGGACTTGCGACTGGGAATTTCTGAAATCTTATCAAGTGCCGCGTGCACTTCCCCAAATGCAATCCATTCCCGGGCCAGGCTTCCTTCAATTGAAAGAGAACCTTTGGCAGGCAGGTGATCACCTTTCGTATCCCTCCATCAATGGGGCCTTGTACAGCGGACAATTGGTGGCGGAGAAATTGATTGATTGAAGGCGCTTTTCAAGCAGAAGGCTCGGAAACAGGTAGCTCAGGCTCAGTGCAGTGTCATGACTGCACGAATTTTCCCGGATTCAGGATGTTCCTGGGGTCCAGAGCCGATTTCAATGTCTGATGTAACGCCAGGCTTTCTGGCGAGAGGGCCTGGTTGATCCAGGGCATTTTTGCAAGGCCAACTCCGTGTTCCCCTGTGATCGCACCATTCCATTTCAAAACCTGTTTAAAAAGAGCGTCCAACACCTTCTCGCCCATAACTTCCTGCTCGGGATCCGATTTATCAATCATCACGTTGACGTGTATGTTGCCATCGCCTGCATGGCCAAAACAGGCAACGGGGATTCCGAATTCCTTTTGCAGACGCTCGGCAAATTTAAAAAGTGCCGCCAGGCGACTCCGCGGAACCACTATGTCTTCATTCAGCTTAGTGAGTCCGGTATCCCGCAGTGCATAGGAAAATTCACGACGGATCTGCCAGATTTTCTCGCATCCTTCATTGCCCATTCCTTTGTTGATGAAAGAGGGGGATTCTTTGCGAATGAGTGCGCTCAATGATTTAAGTTCAGATTTCACCGACGCTTCTTGTCCGTCGAGTTCAACAATGATGTGTGCCTTGCAGCCTTTGAACATATCGCTTCCGGTGCGCTTCATGGCTGCTTGTAAGGTAAAATGATCTGCTATTTCCAATGCGCTTGGAAGAAATCCAGCGTGGAAAACACGGCCCAGAATGACGGTAGCTTTGGCAGCGCTTTCTACGCCAATGGAGAGAGCTGCGCGGAAAGGTGGCAGTGGCAATAGCTTTAAAGTAGCCTCCGTCACAATGCCCAGTAATCCTTCCGACCCCACAAAGATCCTGTGCAGATCAAAGCCGGTTTTATTTTTGTGTGTGCGACCTCCTGTCTGGACGACGGTGCCGTCAGCCAGGACTACCTCGGCTCCCAGAAGGTAATCACGCGTTACTCCATATTTCAAACATCTGGGGCCTCCGGCATTGGTGGCGATATTCCCACCGATGCTGCAATGGGCCCTGCTGGCGGGATCCGGCGGATAGAACATTCCTTTTGCTTCCGTTGCTTGTTGAAGCTCCGCGGTAATGACTCCTGCCTGCACCACGGCAACAAAATCCTGAGCATGTATTTCACGGATCCTTTTCATTCGCTCCAATGAAAGGACAATTCCGTTTCGGACAGGGACACAGCCTCCTACATAGCCGTGACCTGCACCTCGTGCAGTCACCGGGATGGAATGTTGGTTTGCCCAGGTGAGGACTTTGGAAACCGATGCCGTTGTTCGAGGCAAGGCAACTGCTTCAGGTGCGGCAACAGCAAACCATTTATCACCCGAATAAGCTTCCAGCGATTTTTCGTCTGTCCTGAGTTCCCCTTGTTTTAGAAGTGAAGCGAGTTGATTCCAGTCTTTCTTTTTCATTCCTCTATGGAAGGAGCATCTTCAGGAGTGGCTTCCTTGAGCAAGTTTTCTACCAATTCCCTGGCCAGCTTGAATTCCTCCTCCGGAACCTTGACACGAATGCCACCTGTTGACATGGAATATCCTTCCATGCTCATCGAAGCAATTTCATCGGTGACAAATGAGTTAAAGCCCGCCGTTTCCAGGCGCGATTTTATCATTTGAGCCTCTGCAGCACTGAAGCTTTTAAAAACGGTTTTGTGATTCATAGATTACATAACGCCATCTGCATTGGCACTCTTTGCAAATGAATGGGTGATCACATACGGAATCCTGAGCCAAGTCGCCCGGCCATCTTGCCAGCCATCTTTCCTCCCATCTTGCCCATCATTTTCTGCATTTTACCCATTTTACGCATCATCTTCTGCATCTGTCCGAATCGGGTCATCAAATTATTCAGTTCAGCGACACGCACTCCACTTCCCGCGGCGATGCGTTGTCGGCGTCTGGCATTGAGGATTTGAGGACGTCTGCGTTCCTCGGGAGTCATGCCGCAGATCATGGCCTCCATTCTTTTGAATTCTTTTTCGTGCTTGGATAGATCCGCGCCGCCCACCATATCGGTTCCTCCCGGGAGCATTTTGACAATCGATTCAAGAGGGCCAAGTCGTTTCATCTGACGAAGCTGGTCCAGGAAATCATCGAGCGTGAAGACCCCTTTACGCATTTTTTCCTCAAGTCTCTTCGCCTCATCTATATCGACATTTTCAGCCGCCTTTTCAACGAGACTGACAACATCCCCCATTCCCAGAATACGGGTTGCCATGCGTTCCGGATGGAACGGTTCGAAATCTTCCAGCTTCTCACCTGCGCCCGCAAACTTGATAGGTTTGCCTGTTACCGATTTCAAACTAAGGGCAGCACCCCCTCGTGCGTCGCCGTCCAGTTTGGTAAGGATGGCTCCTGAAATGGACAAGGCTTCATCGAAATGAGTGGCGACATTGACTGCTTCCTGACCTGTAGCGGCATCCAGAACCAGCAGGATTTCCTGCGGCTGGATTTTATCTCTCAGACTAACGAGTTCCTGAACGAGCACTTCGTCAATCTGCAGGCGGCCTGCAGTATCAAAAATCAGTACATCACACTCTTGAGCGGCAGCTTCTTTTTTGGCAACTTCGGCAATTTTCAGCACGTCTTTTTCGCCATGGCAGACGATGGTGGGTATATTCATCTGCTTGCCAAGCGTTTCGAGCTGGTCCATTGCGGCAGGTCGATAAACGTCAGCAGCCACCAGGATAGGCTTTCTGCCTTGCTTCATGAGCCATTTAGCAAGTTTGCCGCTCGAGGTAGTTTTACCTGCACCGTGCAGTCCGACCATCATCATGCAGGATGGTGATTCCTTCAGTTCAAGCTCTGCATTCTGCGACCCCAGCAACTCAACCAGCTCATCATTGATGATCTTGATGATTTGTTGGCCCGGGTGAATACTTTGGATGACTTTTTGTCCAATGGCTTTTTCTTTGATGTTCTCTATGAACTTCTTGGCTACCTTGAAATTGACATCGGCGTCCAGCAGCGCCAGACGCACCTCACGCAAGGAGTCCGTGACATTGGAGTCACTGATCTTGCCCAACCCTCTCAGATCCTTGAAAACACTCTGCAACTTGCCGGATAACGACTCAAACATGTCTCTAACCTACGAGAAAGGCTCTGGCATGACAAGCTGCTTGCGTGGGAGATTGTCCAAATTTATGGGTTTCATTCTGGTAGCTATTCTTTAACGTTCAATGTCTCTATCGTGATGAGGAAAATGACAACCATGAAAAGTAGCAAAGCCCTTGTGACAATGCTCGGTTTTTTGATGCCTTTGATGGGGCTGATTTCCGCTGGTCAAGTCTCCTTTTCAAGGGATGTATTGCCAATTTTATCCGAGAATTGCTTCTATTGTCACGGGCCCGATGAAGACCATCGCAAAGCTGGGCTAAGATTGGATGTTGAAACATCTGCATTGGCTCTGGTAGACGGAGAAGCTGCCGTCAAACCGGGCAAGCCGAAGGAAAGTCTAGTGATCAAGCGTGTGCTTTCGAAAGATCCCGATGAAATCATGCCGCCACCCGATTCCCTCAAGGAACTCAGCCCGGAGGAACAACAGACCCTGCAACAATGGATTGCGGCGGGGGCTCCATGGGGCAAGCACTGGGCTTTTGAGCCACCTGCGAAATCCGAGATACCAATAAGCGGATCCCACCCCATTGATTATTTTGTCCAACAACGACTCGGACTTGAAGGATGGACGCTTGCAGAGGAAGCGCCGCGACACACCCTGCTTCGACGTCTTTCATTCGACCTTACCGGCTTGCCACCTTCCCACGAAGAAGTGCAGGATTTCGAAAGAGATACATCACCGGATGCCCATCTTCGTCAGGTAGAGCGGCTTTTGCGTTCACCTCACCATGGCGAGCGCATGGCGATGTGGTGGCTGGACGCAGCCCGGTATGCGGATACGGATGGTTATCAGGGCGATGCTACTCGAGCCAACTGGCCCTGGCGCGATTGGGTGGTGCAGGCGTTCAATGAAAACATGCCATTCGATCAATTCACGCTGGAACAATTTGCGGGTGATTTACTTCCTGATGCCACTCCGGAACAAATCCTTGCCACAAGCTTTCATCGAAATCACATGACCAATGGGGAAGGGGGGCGTGATCCCGAGGAATCAAGGATTGATTATGTCATTGATCGTGTGAACACGGTTGGCACGATATGGATGGGGATGACGGTCGGCTGTGCGCAGTGTCATTCCCACAAATTCGACCCACTTTCTCACAAGGAATACTACCAGCTAAATGCCTACTTCAACAACATCGATGAGGATGGACGAGCTGGATCTGGTGCCAAGCCTTTCCTGAATTACAAATCGCCTCTCGGCGAGGCTCATTTGAAGGCAGGGGAACGCCAGATAGCGCAAGCCCGTCGGCAGCTGGATCATGCTGTCAAGCAAGCTCAACCTGAGTTTGAAGCATGGCTGAGTCTCGCCAGAGAGGAAGTGTCCAAAGGTTTTACGGGGTGGCATCCATTGGAGCCTGCACAAATCGAATCAGTAGAAGGCAGTGAATTCGTCATCGACAGCGGGAACATCGTCACGGCCAAGGGACCGAATCCTCGGCAGGATGATTATCATCTGCAATCAAAACCAAGTTTAAGCAGAGTGACCGGCATTCGTTTGGAAGTTTTTTCAGATCCCAGTCACACCAAAGGCAGGTACGGACGCGGGGTCAGTGGCGAGTTTATTTTAACAAATGTCAAACTGCTTTTAGTCAAAGAAGGCAGTCAAGTGCTGCGCGAAATTTCCCTGGTAAAAGCGATTGCCGATTTTGAGGCGAAACCCGCAGGGGGAGAAAAATACGGCAAGGTCAAGGATACCCTGGACGATGATCCTCGCAATGGCTGGTCCACTCGTGGTGATGAGTTGAGTCCTAGTCGTGTCGCTGTTTTTGCTTTGGAAGAGCCGCTTCAACTGGCGGAGGACGAATCGTTGGATTTTGTTATGATGCACCGTTCGACTCTTGGCGATGCCAACATGGGGCGGTTTCGGGTTTCCATTTCCGATCAGCCCGGTGAGGCGGTTCGCCGTTTTGATCCAATGCCGCTCGCACAATTAGCTTCCATCGTGAACGGGGTTGGAGGTGCTGTGACTCTCGATTTACGTCGTCAATTAGAGCAACAATTCCTCGAGGATCATCCTTCTTATCAGAAAGAGAAAGTGCGGTTTGAGCGAATGAAGGCGCATTTCAACGAATTAAAGCAAGCCATTGCTTCGCAGAAGGTGATGGTTCTGGGAGAAAGAGAAAAGACCAGAGAAACGCATGTGCTTGTTCGAGGTGTTTGGGACAGCAAAGGGGAGATCGTGCAACCGGGGCTGCCAGCCGCCATCCGGGGAGGCGCGTCCAAAGAGGCAGGCACACGTCGAGAACTGGCTGAGTGGCTGGTTTCGCCTGAACATCCCTTGACCTCACGAGTGATTGTGAATCATCTCTGGCAGCTCGTTTTCGGGGCTGGACTGGTGAGGACGCCTGATGATTTTGGGTTACAGGGAGAACAGCCGACACACCCGGATTTGTTGGATTGGCTGGCGGTGGAATTGATGGAGAGTGGATGGGATGTTCGCCACATGCTGCGGCTCATGGTGACGAGTCAAACTTACCAGCAAAGCAGTCATGTGGTTCCTGATTTGTTCGAACGAGATCCTTACAATCGACTCTGGGCGCGAGCCTCGAGGCACCGGCTTCCGAGCTGGATGCTTCACGATGCGGTTCTTAAAACCAGTGGTTTGCTCAATCCAGTTTTAGGTGGGCCCTCTGTCAGGCCGTTCCAACCTGTGGGGATCTGGCAGGATATATTCATGGGGCGCTTTACCTACCGGCCCAGCCCCGGTTCAGCGCGTTACCGAAGGATGTTGTATTCCTTCTGGAGGCGAACAAGTGCGCCTGCGTTTTTATTCGATCAGGCCCAGCGCCGTGTCTGTGAAGTCCGGACACGGCTTACCAATACACCGCTTCAAGCGCTGACTCTTTTGAATGATGAAGCCATCCTGGAAGCTGCCCATGCCCTCTCGGGTAGATTTCTTTTGGAGGGTAAAAACGAGGAAGAAGGTCTGCGTTTGATTGGGCAAGAAATCCTTTGTCGTGATCCTCATGACCAGGAGTGGGCGGTTATTCTCTCAAAATGGAAAGAAGCCAGAAAGCATTATTCTGGTAACCCCGATGAAGCCCGTTCTTTGTTGACTATCGGCCAACAAATTCCCATTTCATCGTTGGATGCGGTGGAGCATGCTTCCATGATGTGGGTGGCGAACATGATCTTTAATCTGGATGAGGCAATCACACATGAGTAGTCAAGAGAACATGCAGGCTGCACGAAGGTTGGACATTACGAGACGTTTTTTTCTCGGTAAATGCACGGGTATAGGCCTTGGGGCCATGGCGCTGGCGGATTTATTGAAATCAGGAGCCAAGCTCAATGCATCGACAACCGACCAGGAGCTTCATCCAGCGATAGGCCAACTTGCACCTCGGGCCAAACGAGTCATTTTTTTAACCCAGTCGGGTGGACCTTCTCAGATTGAACTCTTTGATCATAAACCCGGCTTGAAAAAGTGGGCTGGGAAGGAATTGCCCGAGAGCGTTCGCCAAGGGCAGCGATTGACGACGATGACGTCGAATCAGAAGCAATTGGTCATGCCCTCCCGCACTTCCTTTGAGCGATGCGGGCAGAGTGGGGCAACGATTGGTGAGTGGATGCCGCATCTCAAAAAAGTGGCGGACGAACTTTGCTTCATCAAATCGATGACTACCCATGAGATTAATCATGCACCTGCCATGACTCATTTTTTGACCGGTCATCAAATTCCCGGTCGTCCGAGTATGGGCGGTTGGGTGAGTTATGGGCTGGGAAGTGAAAACAAGGATCTACCTGATTTTCTGGTTCTGCTTTCGAAGATGCGGCGCCCGACGGATCAGCCTCTCTACGATCATTATTGGGGGAGTGGCTTTCTTCCCTCCAGGTATCAGGGAGTCAAGTTGCGCAACTCAGGGGATCCCGTACTCTATCTCAAGGATCCAGAAGGATTGCCTCGCCATCTGCGCCGCAGCATGTTGGATGGTTTGTCCGAATTGAACAGCATGCGTCTGGCTGAAACCGGTGACCCCGAGATTGCGACTCGAATCCGGCAATACGAAATGGCTTACCGCATGCAGTCGAGTATTCCTGGATTAACGGATCTTAGCGACGAACCAGAATCGACTTTTGAGTTATACGGTCCTGATTCAAGACGTCCCGGAAGTTATGCTGCAAATTGTATTCTTGCCCGTCGCTTGGCGGAACGTAATGTGAGGTTTACCCAATTGTTTCATCCTGATTGGGACCATCATAGTCGCTTGAGTTCATGGTGCGTTGCTCGTTGTCGAGACACCGACCAGGCAAGTGCTGCACTCATTCAAGACCTGAAACAGCGAGGGCTTTTGAATGACACCCTGGTCATATGGGGCGGGGAGTTTGGGCGCGGTGTTGCAGGGCAGGGGAAATGGGACAGTCCCGAAGGTGGGCGAGATCATCATCCTCGTTGTTTCACCATGTGGATGGCAGGTGGCGGTATCAAACCTGGGATGACCTGGGGAGAAACGGACGATTTCAGTTACAACGTGGCTCGCGATGCAGTACACGTAAATGACCTTCATGCCACCGTGCTCCACCTCCTCGGAATCGATCATCAACAGTTTACTTATCGATTTCAGGGATTGGATTTTCGATTGACTGGTGTGGAAGAATCCAAAGTGGTTCAAAGCCTTCTGGCATGAGGGAGGAGTTAAAGGTTTCTGCCCGGCAGGGTTTTGGTGGATCTGATTAGAGAGAGCAGATGCATTCTGTGCCTGTCTGATTGCGATGGCTGGTCTTCCCCGTCAGGTTAAGCTTCACAGTTTTCAATGCACCCCATTGTATCTGCCTTCTCCTCATATTGAATTATTCTTCTCACTGTGAGGCAGCGCAATTTAAGATTGTCTGTTTGACAGCCTTCGTGAATGGTTGAAGTTCTTATGGTTACTGACAAAATAAAGGGGATCATCTTTGATCTGGATGGCACATTGATTGACTCTCTGGCGGACATTGCAACCGCAGCAAACGCTGTCTTGGAACAGTTTGGTTTTGCGGTTCATCCTATTCAGGACTACCGCATTTTTGTGGGAGATGGTGTCAACGTCCTGATGGAACGCATTGTTCCCGGCCAGGAATTGACCGATGAGTTCAAGATGAAGTTCCTCCTAGCCTGGAAAAAGGAATACTCGAAACAATGGAATGTCCAGACCCTTCCCTATGATGGCATCCTCGATCTGGTAAACGAACTCAAAAAAGGAGACTACCGGTTGGGAGTGCTTTCCAATAAACCTCAGGAATTCACGCAGGCTTGTGTGGCCGAGTTTTTTGAGTCTGACTTGATGAAGCCTGTCTGGGGGCTTTGCGAGGATCGCCCCAAAAAGCCAGATCCAAAAGGGGCTCTTGAAATGGCCTCAGAGTGGGGGTTAGCACCGGAAGAAATACTCTATGTCGGAGATACTAGTACGGACATGCAGACAGCGGTCAACGCCGGGATGTGGCCACTTGGTGTTTCCTGGGGCTTTCGTTCCAAAGACGAATTGTTGGCTCACGGCGCTCGTTCCATCATTGATCAGCCCATGGATTTAATGAAAATAGTGTCATAAATCGAAAGCGGTGGTTGACACAGGGGAGGAAAGTGGATTTGAATCTCTGCCCAAATCCAACAAACACTTCCACAGGCATTTTTTTGTGGATGATAAATCAAAATCTTGAAGCGCGCACGAAAAGTGCTTAGTTAAAAACTGTGTCCACTGAAGAGAACAAAGAACGCAAGCCCTTGAAAATGGTGCAGTGCGGTGGGTGTGGAGCCAAGGTGTTTATCCCTGGTGATCTTGAGCCGCTTGCCACGACACCGTGTTCCAAGTGTGAGAGCCCCATCATGATGCCCATGATGATGCGGCAGTTCAACCTCCTGCGTCCCATTGCAGAAGGTGGCATGGGGATTGTTTATCGAGCCTTCGACACCACTCTGGAGAGGGAAGTCGCGGTCAAGCTGATGAAGGCTGAGCTGGCTGATGACAAGGAAGTTCTTGAGGGCTTTTATCGAGAAGCGCGCGCGTGCGCCTGCCTGAATCATACCAATATCATCCATATTTACGCCTTCGACGAATTAGAAGGAATGCGTTACCTTGTGATGGAGGTTGCTGACAATGGTAGTCTGGACGGACGTATTGAAGATCACGGTGTGATCGATGAATTACTGACCCTTGATGTAGGTATCAAGATGTCATCGGCTCTCGAATCAGCTCTTGCGCAAAACCTTCTGCACCGTGACCTGAAGCCTGCGAACATTCTTTTCAACAAAGAAAATGAGCCCAAACTTGTGGATTTTGGACTTGCGGTGAATGCCGATGCAGATCAAGACGTCCACGGTACGGTTTGGGGTACCCCCTACTACATTGCTCCTGAAAAAGTGAAGCGAGAAGGCGAAACATTCCTATCCGACATGTACAGCCTGGCTGGAACGCTTTATCATGCATTGACCGGGCACGTTCCTTTTGAGGCGCCCAGTATTGAGGAAGTGGTCGCAGCACATGTTCACACGGATTTAACGCCTCCGAACCATGTGGTGCAGTCGATTACTCAGCCAACCAGCGACGCCATTTACCGAGCGATGGCCAAAGAGCCTTCACATCGATACCAAAGTTATGGTGAGTTTATCATGGCTTTGGAAAATGCGCGAAGTCAGCTACTAGTAAATCAGATGAGATCCGGGGTGGCTGCTGCAGCTGTTCCTCCCTCAGAAGCGAGTGGTAAAGGCTGGTTTCGTCGCTAATGCTGGATATCATTCGACGTTGGGGACACTGATCCTATCCTCCTCACCTTGATCCCAAGACTACCCTTCTTTTGCAGGGAACTCCTTTCTATTCATCCATAGCTGCGATGAATCGACGTCCTTTGCTTGCTCAGGCGGTGACCTTGTTCGAATGCGAGCTTGCTTTGACTGGTTTGTTGATGATTTAATCGTGCCTTACCCGCGCCGATTCGCACGGTGAATGAGAAATTGCAGTTCAACGACCAATCAGATTTTTATGGCTACGGCAAATGATTTAAGAAAGGGACAGGCGATCAGCTATAACGGAGACGTTTGCGTGATTTTGGAAATGCAGCACCGTACTCCTGGTAACTTGCGAGCCTTTGTGCAAGTTATCATGCGAAGCATCAAGACAGGCAAATCTTCTGATGTCCGTTTCAGCTCCACCGAAAAGGTAGAAATCATTCCATTGTTCAACAAGAAGATGGAATTCAGTTACAAGGATCAGCAAGATTTTGTTTTCTGTGACCCCGAGACTTATGAGATGGTAACGATTACCCCTGAGATCGTTGGTGACGCGAAAAACTATCTGACTGAAAACGGTCAGGTGAACGTGACCTTTGTGGAAGAACGTGCCGTCTTGGTCGAAATTCCTGCGAGTGTGATTTTGACCGTTTCGGAAGCCCCCGAGGGCATTAAAGGTGATTCAGCGAACAACGTTCAAAAGCCTATCACGCTGGAGACAGGAATTTCCATTCAAGCACCTTTGTTCATCAAGACAGGTGAAAAAATCCGTGTTGATACTCGCACCGGCAAATACATGGAACGTGCCTGATCCAGATCCGGCAGCAGCCTGTGCACCAAGGTGATTCCTTTCTGAATGGGTTCTCTTTTTGCTTGTTGGAATCTACCTCAATCCCGGTTGAGAAGGTTAGGTCGCGGCTTATATTTTTTGCTCAATGCAAGTGATTCAGGCAAGGAGAGTATACCTCCTGTGCAAGTCGGATTGGCCAGCGAGGCAGCCGCCGCACAGACGCCTACTTTGAGAGAGTATTGAATTTCCCAGCCCTCATGGAGTCCAAAGAGTACACCGGCACAAAAGGCATCACCCGCACCTGCCGCACCTGCAATGTATTTCTGAGGCAGTTTGAGGGAAGATTGCCAGAAATCCTGTCCATCCAGTGTCCGCGCAAATGCTCCTTCGGGGAAATGGATAACCACCAGTTCTCTGATTCCGCATTGAAGGAGTGATCCGGAAGCATGACGCAAAGCAACGGTATCGAGCTTGCCGTCATCGGTGCGAATTTTGAATCCCGTTGTTCTTCCTGCTTCAAATTCATTGAGGACACAGTAATCCGTGTGCTTGAGTGCGGGTTTAACTATTTTTGCAAACCGATCACTGTCTTCGCTGACCACATCCACAGATGTTTTCAATCCGGCAGCTTGTGCAGTTGCCAATATTTTGGCGGCACAAGTCCCAAACCTCTTATCAGGGCTATCCATCGCGTCGAGCAATAACAAGTATCCCAGGTGGAAAATTTTAGCGGAGGTGGCTTCGAAATCGATTTCTTCACCTTTCCACAGAGCATTGGTGCCGCGATAATGAAAGAAGGTTCGTTGGCCCGTCTTTACCTCGGTCATCACATCGGTATAAGAAGTGTCTGCTTCCTTGGATGAACTCAAATGTTTGGTTTGAATCTTATGCTTTTTGCAGTCCGCAATAATGCAATCACCCAGAGCGTCCTTGCCCACCAGCCCAGCTGCATATAATGGGAATTTGGCACCCAGCTTGGCCAGATCAACAAGGATGTTATAAGGTGAGCCGCCCGTGCCTTGAGACTGCATGCTGATATTGGCCAATGATTCTTTCTGCGGGAAAACATCAATCATTTTAACCTGATCAATGATCCAGTTTCCTCCTGCGAGGATACCCTTTCGCGTCTTTTTCCTTGTTGCCATTTTATGCCTGCAATGTGTGATTAGATGGTCCCATGAAGCACCTTGGATGAACCCGTTCATAATGAAACGGTAGATTGGGTGCCGATAATACATGGAATAGTAAGAAGAATTTTGTGAATTCACCAGAGAAAAGAATGTTCTTCATTAACAGGGCGACCAAGGTGCTCTCAATCAATCTCAGATCCTATTTGTTTACGCACGGTTTTTCATTTTTCTTGCCTTCGTAATAATTTCCACCACCTTGCCCAATGCCTGATGAAAATATCGTGGTGAAGTGGGTCTGACGGGGCAGAGGTCAAAGTAAAAAAAGAGTCTTTTTCACAGGAGTTGTCTCCTTTACCCGCTTCATAACTTCCAGCTGCTCTAGGATCTGCGGGATTAGAGTGGGTAGTTTGAATGTCTTGTATGAGTCTGAGTATCCGTTCGAGGCTTTATTTCACATATTTGATTCTTGGAGGCATAAGTCTTGGTGATAATGGGATCGACATGGATATTTGCTCTGTTCGTTAAATTATGTTGAGTGCATTGCTCTAGGACCATGAGTGAAAATCAGCTCAAATATATCGCAACACCGTTATCAACAAAATTAAAATTTCCGAACTCGAGTAACTTGCAATCTGGATGGTTTGCATAAACATTTTCTCGGATTATGAAATCGTTGTTTCTTGAATACCCTCACGAAAGTTCAGGCTGTAAAAAGCCGGGTAATCCAGGTACGGCAATGCTTACGATTGTCATGAGGCGATCAATGGTTTAACCTCTTACCCATGGCACATCGAATTTGGCTTTTTTCATCGATCCTTTTTCTTGTCTGCTCGCTCGCCCTTTTGGGCGAGGAGACGAAAAGTTCCGCGCGTATTTTGAAAGTGCTTCCTCACCTGTTGGATGCGAATGGAAAACATGCTTTATCACCGAGCCTCTTTGAACGTGATGCTTATCAAACGCATCTCAAAAGCCATTCGGAAGAAGTTTCAACTTTGCGGTTGGATGTTAACTGGATGTTGCGGGAGAGATTTGATGTACCTCTGGAATTACGAGTTGAAGTAAGATTTGGAAGCGGTAACTCCATTCAGACACTTAAAGCCAAAACGTCGTTGCGACCAAAAAAACTCCGAAAGCGTGGCTGGACCTCTGTTCAGTTAAAAAAAGAAGAATACGATGCTGCTGCTAATCTCATCGCATGGCGTGTAACGGTCTGGAATGGGGTACAGCAGATCGCATCGCAAAAAAGTTTCCTTTGGTGAATCTCATCCAGATGCCAAGTGCCTGTATGTGGCTGAAATATTTCGTTGATGTTGCTCGAGTCATTGAACTCGAAGCTCTTCAAACACGCCATCCGGTAATTCTGAGATGAATCGAGATGGGGTCTGCATGAAATCACCGGCTCCTCGTTGCGCAAATCGCATCAAGGGATAGCAAAGGTAAAGCTCGTCCATTGCCCGAGTGGCCGCGACGTAAAAAAGGCGGCGCTCTTCCTCTTCCGTATCCTGATTCTCCGTTGATCGTTCGGACGGAAACAACCCATCACAAAGCATAATGACAAAAACCACTTTAAACTCAAGTCCCTTGGCCTGATGTATCGTGGATAATTTGATACGTTCCTCATCGGCTGTTGTATCCTGTTGGTTGTTGGGAGTCATATCAGTTTCCAGCGCAAGCTGAGTCAGAAAGGATTCAGGCGTCTCAAATTGTTGCGCATATGCGGCCAACTGTTCAAGGTCTTCCAGCCGATTGCGATAGTTTGCGTATTCCTCCTTCAGATAATCTTCGTAGCCTGCGTCGAGTACATGGCGAATCATCAGGGGGACGCTTTTGCGTATCCCTGGATCTTCCATTTGTTCGATAGTGGCATGAAATTGCTCGAAAGCATCCTTAGATTTTTTAGGAATGTTTGCTGTGCATGCAGTCAGCCCCGGAATCAAAGAAAGTCTGGGCGTCCAATTGGGATCGTTCTCCTGCGAATCGCTGTTGGCTGCTACTTGATTGCTTTGGGCATTTAACAGGCCGGATTGAAAATGTTGCCAAAGTTTTTCGGCGCTTTTGATTCCAATGCCGGGCATCATTTTGATGATACGTTTGAATGATAATTCATCCCCAGGATTCACCAGGAGTTTGATGTAAGCTGCGACGTCCTTCACGTGAGCTTGTTCAAAAAAGCGGATGCCACTGGTAATTGAAAATGGAATGTTCCGGCTAGTGAGTTCCATTTGCAATTCCATCGCGTGAAAATGAGAGCGGTAAAGGATGGCCATTTCGTTCAGCTCAATGCCCTCATCTCTCAATTCCAGCGCTTTTTGAGCTACGAACATTGCCTGTTCATGAGCGTCATTGGTGACGACTACCATGGGTTCAGGTCCTGTTGGTCGGGCGGGTTCGAGTTGTTTCTCGAATTGCTGATCGTTGGATCCTATGACCGCATTTGCAAAACTCAATATCTGAGGTGTGCTGCGGTAATTTGTCTCTATCTTGTGAACCGTGGCGTCCTTATAGCGTTTTGGAAATTCGAATATATTGGCAAAGTGTGCGCCACGCCAGGAATAGATGCTTTGTGAGTCATCGCCTACGACCATGACATTCTGATGACGGGCACCCATCAGGTCCACGAGGTCGCTTTGGATGCGATTGGTATCCTGATACTCGTCCACCAGGACAAACTGGAATTGCCGTTGGTATTGTTCCAGGACGCGCTCGTTCTGACGTAACATGTCCAGCCATAAAACCAGAAGATCGTCGAAGTCCATCATGTTGTTTGAGCGTTTCCGTTTCTGGTAAAGCTTCATCACGATTTCCATTTGTTCGGTGAGGTGTGCAAAGTAGGGGAACTGTCGTTCCAACAGCGTTTCCATCTTACACTGTTTATTTGCAACCAGTGAAAAAATGTCCGCCAGCACTTTTGCCTTTGGAAATCGAGTCGCTTTGATATCGATCTTGGCTTCACCTACGCAAGCACTCATGAGATCAGTGGCATCTTCTCGATCCATGATCGTGAAATCCTGTTTAAATCCAATGCAATCAGCGTGGCGTCGTAACATTCTGGCTCCGATAGAATGGAAAGTTCCCCCCCAGACAACGTAGGCTTCGTTGCCGAGTAAGTCACCGACACGCTCCATCATTTCGCGTGCCGCCTTGTTGGTGAAAGTAAGGAGAAGGATTCGATCGGCGGGAATACCTTGCTCCAGCAAGTAAGCGACCCTGTAAGTCAGCGTGCGGGTCTTACCGGCACCTGCACCTGCGATCACCAGGGCAGGGCCTTTTGGGGAAGTGACTGCGGCGTATTGTTGGTCATTTAATTCACTGCGATAATCGATTCGCAATTCCACATCGGATTTGACGATATTTCGTTGCAACTGGTATTCCTTTGCCATAGAAGCGGGGATTGTGCATGGGAACTTCAAATGCGGCAAAGCAAATTGGTGGATTATGGGTCTTTCGGGCTCATCTCTGACAGAGTAAAACAGACACGCCCTGAATGCACTCGGCCATTTTGTGTGGTTGATTGAATCGTGGAGATGGATTCATCCAAGCAAAAGTGCTCTCAGTGGAGTAGATAAAACCAAGACGCTTCGTTTCTGTTCCAGGTTGTCATGATGTGCCTTTTATCGCATCATGCACTGATGCCAAAACGCTATGAAATGGCTCAGATGGATAACCTAGACCCTGTGCGCTGTCCATGTGGGTTTGCTAGAAGAGCCTTTGCCTCCGCCGAAAATACCACCGCCACACTGCACATTGTGGATATTCAATCTGATTCCAAAACTCATTATCATAAAAAGCTGACCGAGATATATTTGGTGCTGGAGGGGCAAGGGGAGATTGAACTGGATGGAGAACGTTTCCCTGTTCGTCCCATGTCTGCCATCATGATCAAGCCTGGCTGCCGGCATCGGGCAATTGGTAAGATGAAAATCATGAATGTGCCGGTACCTGCTTTTGACCCTGAAGATGAATGGTTCGATGATGAAAATGAAACGCACTAAATCAACCCAAAAGGAAGCCGCCTGGATTTTTCAAATCGCCCTCCTTTTACATTTTTGCTTTCAGGGCGTAAGTGCCATCGCGGAAGACAAAGGAAGTGGTCGCAAGGACCGTATTGTGGGAGCATGGACCTGGACATCAAAGCAGAGTGATGGGGAACTGTTTACGAGTGTCATGGATATCAGCCTTGAGGAGTCAGGATCATTGATGGGGGGGATTCGCAATCCTAAAGGGGAGCGTATTCCGTTTGAGTCAGTGAATATGAAGGGGGATCAAATTCAGGTTGTAGTAGATCATGAAATCATGGGGCAGGCCTTCAAGGCTTCCTACGATGGCAAGCTGACTAAAAGCAACATAGCAGGGGAAGTTGTGATCCGGTTTCAGGATCGGATATTACGGCGTGACTGGAAAGCCAGGCGTTTGCTGGAATTTCCGCTGACTGGCGAGTGGGACTGGAAGCTATCCACACCGGATGGAAACGAGCTCAAAGCCACACTGATCATTCACCAGGATGCCGAGGGGGTGAGTGGGCGACTGGAATCTGAGCAGTTTAACATGCCGTTGCGGGATATTTCATTCAAAGCGGGCCAATTAAAATTTGTCACACAGCGCGAAGAAAATGGTGGTACTTTTTATTCCAGCGGGAAGTGGCACGGCAATCTGTTAAGCGGACAAGTAAGCTCTCCGTCTATTGGTGAGGGACTCAAGTTGCCTTGGGAAGCCAGAAAGCGGTGATGGCAAAGGTTTGTAAGGCTCAGTAGACAGGTACCCCGAATTCACAATTATAGATGGCTCCACAGCGCGTGCACTCTGCATCCTTGATGTCCAGATCGGATGTCCAGCGATAAGATGATTTACAATTCGGGCAAGTCACCTTGTATCCCTTGGTTGCCCGGCAATTCTTCAAGGCCTTTGGTGGAATGGAAGTGAGGTCATCGTCAACGAGCAAGACCAGATCGTCTTGTTCAGGTATGTCAATGGTAGCCAGCCGGTTTGCCTGTGCATTGACGGCATGCTCGAAACAATTTCGAACCAGCCGCGCATTGCCAAAGTGTTCTCCCTTTTCTTCATAATGAATGTAGAAATGGTGTAACAGCTGAAGTTTTAGTTTTGGTGCAATGCGAAGGTCATTGCGTCGGCAAAGAAGGCTGAAAATCCTGCAAAGCTCAAGAGGATCATAATCAGGGAATTCAATGAAACGGGTGAAACGGCTGTGAAGCCCCGGATTCGAGTGTACGAAATCCTCCATTTCCTCCGGGTATCCTGCAACAATTACGATCAATCTGTCTCGCTCATCTTCCATTCGTTTCAGCAGGGTATCAATGGCCTCACGACCGAAATCCTGATCCTGCTTGGCGAGTGAGTAGGCTTCGTCGATAAACAGGATACCATCGAGTGCAGCATCCACCATGCGATTGGTTTTGATCGCGGTTTGTCCCACATATTCTGCGACGAGAGAAGAGCGATCGCATTCGACCAGATGTCCTTTTTTCAAGACACCCAAGGCCTTGTAGATCCTTGCCATGAGTCGCGCCACAGTGGTTTTTCCTGTCCCTGGGTTCCCGGTGTAAACGGCATGGTAACTGGTTGGGATTGCCCTCAGGCCTTTGGCCAGTCGCATCTGCTGCATTTTCGCGAAGTTAGCCGTTTGCCTTACTTTTTCTTTGACCTCCTCAATGCCAATTAATTCGTCAAGCTCACTCAGCACTTCTGCCAGATCCTCCACAGAACCTTTGTTCTGTTTGGATGCACGATCGTCATGCTCTGAGCAAACTGTGTCGATCTGTTTGAGTAAGTAGCTGATGAATCGATGTTCCTGCGATGAAAGTGAGCCATCAATATGTGAAAAGGAGTGGCAAACTTCCTGCGTCAGGTGTGCCAGAAAAAGCAAGACAGGGGGCTGCAGTTCCAGTTTCTTCAAAATCCCTGCCATATCGAGAAAGAATTTATCCAGGCCAATTTTGATATTATCGGCAACGGCTTCATGCAGTTTTGAAAACCGTTCCTGTGAATTTTCGATGTATTCCGAGATGGCATCCTGCAATCGCATGCCTTTTTTCTTTCTCTGTCCTTTAGTCAATGCCGAAAATCGGTCGCGATGAGGGGCGAAAAAATAACCCTGAAAGGACTGAATCATATCTTCCGGACGATTGTTATAGAGGCAAGCCGTCCAGAATTGAGCCGTAGCATCGGCCACCAATCCAAATTCTTCGCGTGGAAAAAACACTCCCCAGGCGCCTCCAACAATTTTGCGAAACAGATCCGAAAGTCCATGCAGGAGGTCGTCTGTTCCACTGGGTGTTTTTTCATACGAAAGTTCCGGTGGAATCAGAACTTCCATGTATTCCCAAAGCAATCGAGAGGAAAAGAGAGTGCGCGCCAGTTGTTTTACTGAAATTTCCTCTGCACTGGTGACCAGAGCAATCTCCGGGATTTTTTGCTCAAGCTTTGCAAAGGTGCTGAGAAAGCGGTTTTCTATTTGCTTTAACCGATTGGATTGGTCTTCGTTGATAATTTGGTTATCAGTCATCCAATGGATGATTTCATCCGTAGACATCTGATTAAACGCGGTTAACTCGGCATGGTCGTACGGTTGGTTCCTGCGAGATATAGGTGTGCCTGATATGGATATCAGTACGGAGCCTGGAACCAGAGTGTGGTTGGAAAAATCTTTAACCAAATTTTTCATGAAAAAATGACATGAAAAGATTAATTCAAAACGACCGTCGGGTGCCAGTTGAATGTGATAAAAAGAAAGCGACGCAATGACTTGCGTCGCTTTCGTGGATTTAAAAACAGGCAGAACCTAGCTGGCTTTAAGCGTTTTCTGCTTCGCGGTATTCGCGATCTCTGACAATGCCCGGTTGCGGGATTGGATAGGTACCATCAGCAAGTTTGCTCAAGGGCGCATCTGATTCGAGTGTCAGTTTATCGACATCTGGCGCAAATTCATGATCACTGTTGTAGATTTGATCATAAGTAATTTCCTGGCCAGTGTGAGCGGCCATGCGACCCATGGATGAAACCAGACTGGCAGTCGCACCTCGCTCGACTTCATTGTAAGGTTTGTCATTGCGGATAGCGTCCAGCAAGTCATCCCATTCTAGTTGATACGGATTTTTTTCAGGCTGAGGGTAGCTCCAGATCATGTTGCGTCGGGATAGGTTCTGACCGTTGAACGTGCGGCAACGTCCCGGGGAATGTGACGAGGTGGAGACGATCCCCAGCCCCTTGGTTCCATGAGCGTAACTTGCGAAATTATCATGACAACCCAGCATGGTACGACCATTGAGTTGGAACTTCGATCCGTCTTCAAAGGTATACTCCACTGCATAGCTATCAAAGTTCTGGTCAATGGCATCCTCTGCACGGTAATGGCGGCCACCCAGGGCATGGGCCTTGATAGGCCAGGCGTTCTTCATCCAGCAACACTCGTCGACCTGGTGAATATAAAAGTCATTGTAGAGTCCCCCACTTGCCCAGAGAAAACTGTGAAAGCGTTGGATTTGATACATCAACTCACTGACATTCCCTGGGTTGGGTCCGGAAAATGCAGATCCAACGGGACCATGCATACGGTAAGCCCGCATATTGAGAATATCTCCAATTTCACCATTTTGAATGCGGTCAAAGAGTTCCTGGCGCGCGCGACAGTGGCGTACCATGAGCCCGACACCCACCTTGATGTTTTTTTCCGACGCCTTTTTGGCCAGTTCAATCATGCGTCGAGTGGTTGGCCCATCCGCTGTCAGCGGTTTTTCCATGAAAACGTTGACGCCCTTTTCAATGGCATACTTGAAATGAACCCAACGGAATGCAAGTGGGGTGGTGAAAATAGCAACATCCCCTTTGTTCAGGGAATCGATGGCGTGCTTGTAACCATCGAAACCGATGAATTTCCGGTCGGGAGGTACTTCCATCTGATCCTTGAACCTTTTGTTCAAGGTGTTGAAACTTCCATCCAGGCGATATTGGAATACATCTGCCATCGCCACCATCTTCGTTGGGCCATTGGAAACCGAAAGCGCATTTGCTGCCGCCCCGGTGCCCCTTCCTCCACAACCAATGAGTGCCACCTGGACGGTGTCGCTTCCCTGAGCGTGCACATTGGGAAGAGCGACTCCAGCCAAGGCTCCCGCCGCAGTGACTTTGCCGGTATTCTTGATAAATTCGCGGCGCGATGACTCTTTAGCGCCCGAAGGATTTGATGATGCTTTCATTGTTTTTATATTTTTGACTCTGAAAATAATTCGCCTATGGGATCTGACGCAATTATCTGGCCAAACATTCATGCTTGGCAAGGGATTTGTTGCTACCACATTTTCATTTGCCCATGAATCGAGGTCATTCTATGATCTTTCTCCATGATCCCCAAGATTCTGCTCAAGGAGTCCATCGTCGCACCTCCTGGATTCAACAGGTGGCGTGTACCCCCTGCCTCCATAGCCATTCATCTGTGTATCGGTTCAGTTTATGCATGGAGCATATTCAATCCTGCACTCATACGGGAGCTCGGTGTTGTAGGCGCCTCGGCCAGTGACTGGTCCCTGAGTTCGGTGGTTTGGATATTTTCAGTGGCAATCGTTTTTCTGGGACTGGCTGCTGCTGTGGCAGGCAAGTGGCTGGAACGTGTCGGACCGAGATGTGTGGGGGTGACAGCGGCGATTCTCTGGGGTGGAGGTTTCCTGATAGGCAGTGCTGGAGTGGCATTTCATCAGCTTTGGCTTATTTACCTTGGCTACGGTATGCTGGGAGGATGTGGCCTGGGGCTGGGTTATGTTTCCCCAGTAAGCACTTTGATTCGATGGTTTCCCGATCGCAGAGGGCTTGCTACCGGCCTTGCTATCATGGGGTTTGGTGGAGGGGCGATGATTGGTGCTCCTGTGAAAGAAGCCCTTCTGAAGACCTTTTTCAAGGCCCCGGATTATGTAGGGGCCGCGGCTGATTTATCCATGAAAACAGAGCAAGGTAAACGTTTTGTTCAGATGGATGGTGATTGGAAAGAGGCAGTGGTGGCGACTCAGGCAGATATTGCAAAATTACCTGTCACCAATCTTCAGGAAGGCGTTTACCTTGTGGGCACCGGCAACACAGGTGCCGCTGGAACATTCCTGACTCTGGGCCTTGTCTATTTTGCAGTCATGATGGTAGCGGCCTTCTCTTATCGCGTTCCTGAGGAAGGATGGCGCCCGCGTGGATGGTCTCCGCCTTCTGGCGATGATGCCAATAAGGGTATGATTACCAGTGGCAATGTGGATATGGATCAGGCGCTGAAAACTCCCCAGTTTTATTTCATGTGGGTGGTGTTGTGTTTCAATGTGACCGCAGGTATTGGTGTCATTGGAGTGGCCAAGACAATGATGAATGAAATTTTTGGCACCACTCTTCCTTCCGTTGTCAATGGGGCGTTTGCAGCTACTTATGTAACCATGATCTCGGTTTTCAATATGCTGGGAAGAATCATCTGGGCGAGTGCATCCGATTACATTGGGCGTAAGAATACTTACCACTGTTTCTTCGTTTTCGGGACATTGCTTTACTTGTCGATTCCCTGGACAGCTGGTCAGGTTAGCGCCGACCCCACGGTGACATGGCTGGTTATGTTCTATGCCGCTACGATGATTATCTTCACCATGTATGGAGGTGGATTTGCCACCATTCCGGCTTATCTGGCTGATATTTTTGGAATGCGGTTTGTAGGGGCCATTCATGGTCGTTTGCTTACTGCATGGAGCACCGCCGGGGTTCTAGGCCCTTTGGCAATCACGTATCTTCGTCAGGCATCTGTTGAAGATTCCATCCGTTCACTAGCGACCAAAGTTGAGGATACGGCATTTATTCAGGCTTTCGGGGCAGGGAAAGACCAGATCGAATCCCTCATGGCAGCCAACACGGTATCGGTTTCCAAACTCATGGAAATTGTACCAGAGGGAACCATTGACCCTACACCGGGGCTCTACAATACAACAATGTATGCCATGGCAGCCCTGCTCGTGATTGCCTTTTTTGCCAATCTGGCGATCAAGCCCGTTGCCAGCCACCATCAGATCAAAGAAGACTGATTCCCTTTCATACCCCGAAAAATCCACTCGACGATATACAAATCCTGTGATTTGATTTTCACAATTATTCCCATTGACCTATGAAGATGCAAAACCTTACACGCTGTGCGTGTTTAGTCACCGCCCTGTTACTCGCAAGTTCAGGAGCACTCAATGCTCAGACATCCAAAACTGCCCGCCCAGGTGGTAAGATCCCGCGAAATCTGGAAGTTCAACTGGAAAAAGTTGCGGGTGGATTTACCGACCCTGTCAATGTTGTCAGCCCTCGGGATGGTTCCGGTCGATTGTTCGTTGTTGAACGCCCCGGTATTGTCAAGATCGTCAAGGACGGTGAAGTCATGCGACGCCCTTTTCTGGATATCAAGGAAACCGTTGTCAGTTCTTTTCTTGAGCAAGGTCTATACGACATGGAATTCCATCCGGACTTCAAGAACAATGGCCTCTTCTACGTGCATTATTCGGACATGTGGTTCAATGGTGACTCTTTCATCGTTGAATACAAGGCTTCTTCGGATAACCCGGACCGCGCTGATCTGGATTCGGTGCGCGTTGTAATGCAGATCGAACAACCCTACTCCAATCACAATGGCGGTGAATTGGTGTTTGGACCTGATGGCTACCTCTACATAGGTAGTGGTGACGGCGGTTGGGAAGGCGACGTTCTGGGAGCTGGACAGGACCTCAGCACCCTTCTGGCAAAAGTGCTGCGCATTGACGTGAATACACGAACAACGGAAAAAGGATATGGTATTCCCCAAGACAATCCGTTTGTCACTCCTTTGCAGCAAATGGTACTTTTTGGTGTATCCGAAGAACGGTTTGCAGAAATTCACCCTAACGCCCAACCTGAAATCTGGGCTTATGGTGTTCGCAATCCTGTCAAAATGCAATTCGACAACAAAACGGGTGATCTTTACATCGCTGACGTCGGGCAAAATCACTGGGAAGAAATTAATTTTCAGGCTGGAAGCAGCAAAGGTGGAGAGAATTATGGTTGGAAATTCATGTGCGGAACCCATCCATTCCCAATTTCCGCAAAGAACGCACCTCAAGTGGGAGAAATGCCCATTGGTGAATACTCGCACGTGACCGATGGCATTTGTGTGATTGGACTAGGTGTCTATCGTGGAAGCAAATACCCTTCAATGGATGGTGTTTATTTCGTTTCAGACTGGGGATCTGGTAAAATTTGGGCCATGGAGCGCGATGAGAATGGGCAATGGCAGATGCAGGAAATGCTTGATACTCAGGTGCGTCCCACTGGCGCAGGTGAAGACGAGGATGGGACTATCTACATGACATCCGCCACCTCCAACTATGGCGGACCTGTGGACCCTTATGACAACGAGCCGGGTGCACTTTGGCGATTGGTTGAAAAATCCAAAGTCAAGGAAGGTGCTGAGACAGTGCCTTTGGACTAATCCCTCTGAGGTGATTTACAATTAAGCATGTTAATGATACTGCATCCATGAATCAAATTTTGCGAAAGCTCGTTTCTCAAAGTCTGTGCGGAGTATTGCTGTTTTGTCTGGCATTCATCACAACTCAAAGCGTCAATCTTTGTGCGGACGAAGCCGCCCACAAGGACCATCCGTTATCGGGGCGTAAAACTCCATCACCAGGACCTGATGATGTTGATAAGTTCATACGAGTTGACAGAATTGCAAAGACGGTATTCATTCCGCTGGCCGCGACCTTCAACGACGCAAATCACGGTATGAATTTCAATGGGCATTACAAGGGACGCGCTATTTACTCCGTTCCAAAAGGATGGAAAGTCACCATTCATTTCAAGAACATGAGCCCCGTTCCTCACAGTGCTGTGGTGGTAGAGCAAGTCATGGCTCGAAAACTTCAAGTTGGAGAACCTTACTTTGACGGCGCTTCTACGACCGACCCCTTGAAAGGATTAAAGAAGGACGAGGAATTCACGTTTGTAGTGGATGATATTGGGAAGTTTGCGATTGCCTGCGGATTCCCTGCCCACTCGGCCAGTGGTCACTGGATTGCCTTGAATGTTACCAAAGAAGGTGAAACTCCAAGCCTTAAATTGCCTGCCAGCCCCCTGTAAAAGGAAGGCTTCTACCCGGCTATTTGCGCAGGTTCAATGACCTGAGGGCTCCATGATGACTTTTTGGGGCCTTTGGGTCGCCTCTTTTTGGGGGGCTTGGTAGTTTGCTCAGTCTGTTTTCCTAACCGTGGTTCGATCTGCCAACCAGATAAGATCTGGGTTATTCGGTGAGGCAACGTTCAAAGCCAGAGTGTTGGCATTTTCTGCTGGTGGCATTGTGCGAGGATCTCTCCATTTTTTTGTTTCAGCATGGCCATCTGCAAAGGAGATGCCTGCTGCTCCGTTGTGGTAACTTGCGGGAAAGTCGATCATCCGCGCAGAGCCCGGGTTTGAGACCATCTGATTTGCGTAACCCCCGGCATTGATGCTATCCGGATGTTCATCCAGCAGAACATACAGGTTGGAGGGGCCAGGGTGACTGAAATCACTGGATTTGGTAAAGATTTTGTAGGTTTTCTGGTTTGCTTGGAATCCACTGCCGGGTGGTAACCATCCCCCCGGTCCTCCCATAGCCTGACTCATACCCATACTGCGTATTCTCGAATATCTCTTGCCGCCGATCCTTACGAAACTTCTATCGGCGGGACAGAGATAAATTTTTGCAGTGGGTAGATAGGGGGCGAATTTCGCGCGTTTGGGGTCTAGCAGGTCCTGGATGTTTGTATTGTCTCGATTAGATGGGTTGAAATCTAACCATCCTCCCACCCAGGCTCCCGCCTCGGTTCCGCTGTTTCCTGGTTTCGTCAGGTAATCACCGTTGTCATCCGGATACATGAGGTGGGCAAGCTGGAGTTGTTTGAGATTGTTAAGGCACGAGATTCCCTGCGCCTTTGTTTTGGCTTTTGAGAGGGCTGGCAATAACATGCCTGCGAGAATCGCTATGATGGCAATCACAACGAGCAATTCAATCAATGTGAATCCTGCAGCATGTTGTTTGTCAGCGTGCTTCATCGTTCATTAATGGATAGGAGCAGCATCATTGTCAATTTAGAATCCTTTTTTCAGAGTTGGAATTTTCTTCCGGTCGATTGGGATTCAATGCGTGGGATTACTGGCTCCATGAAATCAGGGCCTGACAAAGTGGGATATTTTGATTGATGGGGTTCAAGTTCAAATCAGAAGGATGCGTCAGGCATTTTCCAATCTCCGTTATGCTCTGCCCGCTGGAATCTCTTTCTTTTTCCTGCAGTGATGATTTTGAAAGAGGATGAAGCCCTGCATTTATACTCATAATGTGAGCATGCGATCCCACTTCATATCAATCGCAGTCATTGAAACCCTCTCAAACATAAAAAAAGGCCCTGCGCGCAGGGCCTTTTGGATTAAAATGAAAGTGTCTGGTGGACTAATTGGAAGCGGGGCTACCTTCGTCAGAGCTGTCAGTGTTCATTCGGACGGAAGCCATCTCTTGTTGGATCCATGCTGAAAGCGTTTCGCCTTTGCGCGACTGCCTCAACTCTTCGAGGAAATCTGAAAGCTCTTCGTTCATCTTAGCTTCGTCAACGTCTTCATAGTCTTGTAGGTAAAGGACACCGGCACCATCACTCGTGTCGCTGACATCACTCAATGTTCCCGGACTCATCGCAAAAGCCAGATTCTGAAGCCAGCTCACAGTCGCTCTGCGGTCCTGGAAGTCTTCCAGTGTCCGTGTTGTCAGAGAGAAGTTAGGGATCTTGATGGGTGTTTGCCCCAGTTCCTTGCAGGCATCTGTAAAAGATTTTCCACCGTCCATGGCTGCTTTCAGGCTCTCATGCATAGTGTTTGCCTGCTCTCTTGCGCTTATCAGTTGCTGCTCTCGTCTGAAATCTCCGATGACACGGGTTTTTACTTCGTCCAAAGTAGGGGGATGGTCTGGAATGATCTCCTCAAGTGCCATCACGAAAAATGCTTCAGACGCTTCCAATGGACTTGCAATCGGTTCCTCCTCAGTGAGTTGGTATGCTGTTTGAGTGAAACTGAAGGGTACTCCCAAGCCTGGTGCGAGTTGATTACGTGAAAATTCAGTCGTCAGTTGTGATTGAAGCTCCATCTCAGTCGCCAGCTGCTCCAATGCTCCCGAAGAATAAGCTTCAAACTTCGCGAAACCACTCATGAACTTTCTGGTGGCTTCCTCAGCAATCTCTAGCCCTTTGGTTTCGAGTTCTTCGTTTCGAATTTGTTCTTTGGCTTTGTCCTCCGCCAAGACTTCACCGTTTTCTGTGAAAGAATTGGTTCCTCGAGTCGTGTAAATCTCGTCGATCATGGCCTGCAGGTTCGTGCTCGCGTTGAGTTGAGTTTCGGCCTCTGCCAGGTAGTTGGTTGCTGCGAATTTCACGTATCTGATTTTTCTTTTTTCCTCAACACGATACACAGCCATATTGTTGGTGAAATACTCTTCCATTCCTACAAGATCCTGACCCGCGGACATGTGGTTCGTGCGCGAAAACAACAATGCCATGGTGGTTGCCTGCTGATTGCGTTCTTTATAAACCCGTTCAGCTTCTGAGGGTGTTACCATTTCACCGCTCATACTTACGAGCGATGTAAGCTGTCCTATGCCAACCTGATTTTCAGCATAACGATCTAAATCCGCCTCGGAGAGGCCACGTGGTTTGATGGCCTCCAAAAACCGGTCATAGTATTCCTGCTGGAAGGTGCCTGTGTCCTGATCTGCATAAAAATTCACTTTCCAGTTGGCGACTGTTTTGTCACTCGTGACGATGCCCATTTCCTTCACTTTGCTCAGCAAGAGCAGTCGCCTTGACGTCTCCTGGTCCCGGTCAAAGCCATATTGAGCGCCCATCTGGTCAGGCCAGCTTCCTGTCATTGAGAAGAATTGCAAAGCAACATCTTTGTAGGCGTCGTAATACTCCTGTTGCGTAACAGGTTGATCATCAATAGTTCCAATGGTGGCGTTAGAGCCGGTTCCCCCGCCTCCGCCTCCCCCGGTTCCGACGCTTGGTGTGAAAAAGACGACAAAGGACACAATCACAACCGCAATGATGACAATGAATAACCATTGCTGATGTTTTCGAATATGTGCAAACATGGCTTATTTAAATGAATCAATTGACCAATTCAGATTTCTGAAACGGTCTTTGTTTTATAATGTCAAAGTGGCGCACAGTAACCATCCTGACGGTCACAGGTCAAATCCAAAAAATGAATCATTTCAGCCAATCGCAGTAAATTCGAAACATCTTTACAGTCATTCCACTCTCAGCTATCGCTTTTCTATGAAGCGTAACCCCTTCTTTAAATGCTTTTTTCTGATTGCCGCCGTCTTGCTGCAGACCGGTTGCTTGAACACGACTGTCGTCAATTTGACTCCCCCCAAGGTGCCTCGCAATGCTGCAGGCAGCTATCGATTTGAAGCTGGTTGGCAGACAAACCAAAGGAGCATCAAGGAGGATTCCATCGAAGCCTACGTTGTGTTGGGTGGAGTGCATCATCCGATGAAGAAAGTCCCCATCGCAGCTGATCGCTGGGAGGCTCTCATACCCTTGGACCAGGTAGCGGAAGGACACAGTTATCATTTCAAGTTTGATTTTATTTACAACAGTCACCCGGAGCCTCAGGCAAACAGCCTGAGGACAGAACCTTTTTCGGTCAAAATTGTTGAGCCGAACGCTCGTTGACCTGAGCGAAATGGGTGCCCCTTGTCGACTTACCGGGAACCATCAACAGGGAAGGTCCCTCGTTGGGAATAACCTTCAGCACATCGCCTGAAGCCACTAATTCTATTGAGCCCTTCGCGCCCGTATCCCAGACAATAGTCCGAGAAGAAAACGCCTCAGGATGCAATTGCTCCATCCATCTGTCCTTTCGACCTTGTTCGATTCCCGTAACGATGATTAGTTTTGGTGATAACTGGTCCATCCAGTGGATGTTGGGTGGATCATCTTTTCTGGGGCGATTGACCACCAGCACGTCCGCCTTTAATGCTGGATGGGCATTGCCCAGTTCGATCAGCCCCTCACGGCTCAAATCTCCCATCAGGAGTATGGAGCTTTCTCCCAGCGTCAGGGATAGGACCAGGTTTGCATCATCCGCCGTCTGGAAGTATCGTTCATCCACGGGATACAGGATTTTTAAGGGAGTTTGAGCCTCCGTTTTGATCCGATTGACCATCGCAATCCCCTTGTTTTTTGCAAATGTAACGATTTCCTTGAAGTATGGAGATCTGAAACCACCAGAAGACGTCACTATTTGTTCCGGGCAGAAACGTTGCATGCCGTCCTGCAAGCCCCCAATGTGATCCGCGTCGCCGTGTGAAATCCAAACTGATCTCAAAGCATCCACACCCTGCGATTCCAGAAAAGGGATGGTCTTTCTTTCCATTGTGGGCGTTCTCCCTCCGTCAAGGAGGAGATCGTTTTTCCATCCTGATTGATTGATCCATATGGAATCTCCATGAGGAACGGGAATCAATGTGATCGATCGCTTCCTGAACGATGTGTGTAAATGAGACGCAAAAAGGCAAGCAAGAATGGAGCAGGAAATAAAAACCGCTCTAGTTTTCCACCTGGCATTAACTGTCCCCAGAGCTATCAGCATCAGTGTCGCAAAATAAATCCAGAGGAACAGGGGCGGTAAGGGCGAGACAAAGAAATGCGACCCGTTCAAGTCTGCCATCCATTCGCTCAAATACTTCATGGACTTCATCCAGAACCAGCCACAGTGATTGAATAATTCCGTAATTTCCGGTGCCCAGATCGCACACAGAAAACTTCCCATCGCACAACTGATGACGCAACCTGCTATCGGTATCAATAGCAGATTGCCCAGGAGTCCGATGGGCGTAACCAGATGGAATTGTTGCCAAATGATGGGAAGCGAACCCACCCACGCTGCCAGAGAAACCGCAACCGGCAGTGCCAGTTTTTGTGTGCCCCATTTCTGTATTTTCTGAAATACCGAGAGCTGATCTCTGATGATCCACGGATCGGGCTGTGTCCATTCCTGTAGTTTTTGGCGCAAAGGGTCTGCAAGGATGACAAGGCTCAACGCCACACCGAATGAAAGCTGGAAACCAGTTTGAAATAATTGTCCTGGTTGCCCGATCAAAATGATCCATGCCGCAGAGAAAAGAGAATTCAACATGGAGTTAGGGCGCCGAAACATCCATCCAAAAATCAAGATCGACATCATGATCCCGGCTCTTATTGCTGAGGTTTGCCAGCCACTCATAGCGATGTAGCCCCACATGCAGAAGACGGTAATGTTTCCACTCATCCAGACCGGCAGCTGGCATATTCGCAGACTGCCAAGTAGAAGTCCCGCCACCATTGCGACATGCAGTCCACTGATTGCAAAGAGGTGCATTGATCCTGACCATCTGAAAGGTTCTGCTATCTCGTCATAGAGCCAGGTTTTCCATCCCAGAACCATGGCCCACTGCAGCCTGGTCGCATCATCTACCTCGGGCAGTCCTCGAGTCATCGTATGCATGGCCCAGGCCTGAAATGTATCTGTCCAGGGTCGATCAGGTTGTTGGCTGATTTTATGATCCAATGCCCATGACTCAGGCGATTCAGCTGTCAGAACCCGATAAATACCCTGATGCTGCAAGTAATCCCTATAGCTGAAGAGGCCTTTTGCCAAGGAGCCGGATGGAGCATTTAAGACACCTGTAACCTCAATTTTCAGGCCTTTGTAAAATGATCGGGGGACAGCTCCTCTGGTTCTTAATAAGACGACACCGTGAACCGGATGTCTTTGGGATTGGTGGGAAATCCAGGAGACTTCCAGACGGGCCTGACATGATTCTGACACGACGCCCTTATTCTGGTATTTTCTGTAACGAGGCGTTTCCAGCAGTCGGCCCTCCAATGTCGCGTACAGACCCTCCCCGGTGTCCATGTTTCTTATATCATCTGGGTGAGTTGGTCGCGTTTGAATAGCGTGGATGGTACTCCCGCCAACACAAATGAGGAGGATCAGTAAATAGTCCCTTCCTTGTCTGAAACCCAGAAAGCCAAGTGCTGCGATTGCCCAAATTGACATCCAGCCCCATACAGGGATCGGGATTCTGGAATCGAGCATGATTCCTGCCGCAAAAGCGATCACGATTTTGAGCATCGGGTGAGCCATTTACTCGTCCTTTCGTATCACGCTGCGCCAGCGGATCCAAAGCATGGCTGCCGCAGCTCCTGCAGAATCCAGTGTCACATCGAGCGGGCTTCCGACCCTGTGCGATGTCCATGTTTGATGCCATTCATCGGTAATGGCATAAGCAATGCAAATTGCTAGAGAGTAAACTCCTTGCGTTCGTTTCCACTCTTTCAAAGGTGCTTCAGCATGCCGCTGGAAAGCTCGATACCAAAAAACGAATAACAGGGCATATTCCGTTAAATGCCCCGTTTTTCGTATAAAAAACTGGATGGTCGAAATGGTAGCCTCAGCCACTTCGGGCATGAAAAATCGCAGCAAGGGGCCAATGAACCGTGAAGTCTGTTGTCCTGAAAAGTGATCGGTTGAAAAAAGCGAGATGACCAACATCCAAATCAATGGAGGTAACCAAAACCGTGACCAATGACTGAATTGTGACGACATGGACTATCTGGGATATTTTTTTCAGATGAATCTACCAGCTTGGGGCATCAGAATGTGAATTTGTCATTCATGCAACTGCACTGCGGGCATCTGGCACGATCCACTGTAGGGTCATCCGTATAAACATAAGCGCATTCAGAGCACCGAAAGACATTGTCATCTGTTCCTTTGGGTTCGAATCGTCGGCGTCTGATCTCTGTATAAAAAACGCAAAAAAGAATGCCTCCGAGCAGAATTGATACGTAGGCAAAGATCCATTCACTGAGTGCGCTGACATTCATCTGACTTCAATTTCCTGACTGGAGTTCGTCTTTTGATCGGTTTCGGGCGGGGCTTGTTGCCATTGTATCTCCAGCTCACCCCACTGAGGTTTTTCAGATGCAGGATAGAGGGAGTTCTGTAGGGGCCGGAACCTAAGTCGTTTAGTGATCCTCACTGCTTGCTCTAGGAAGTCCTTTTGAACTGAATCCGTTTCCGCATGGTTTAACAGTCGGGCAGACAATATCATGCCCATGGGATTTATCCCGATCTTTATCCTGGTGGGCGCGATAGGTTGGGGGCCTTGCCAGAGAGGAAGTTCGGGAGGGTTTTTCGGAATGCGATCCTTTAAATTTGAGCTGAAATTAAAAGTGGATGCTCCGACGGGTTTACGGAGTTGCATTCCCATTACTTCGAGTTTGACATCCGGTTTTGTCAAAGGCTTCCAGAGGCCTTGAGATGTGCTGTCCACAAAATCACCAAGCGCCTCTCCCCATTCCAGCTCAGGCTTGTTCAGATACTTGGGCGATTCATTCCAGTCACTGTAGGGATTTGGGCTCTGAAAGGACTTATTCCACAATCCACCGGTGAACCCATTTGCATGTGCCCTGGCAAGCAACAAAGGGTCACGCGTCAAGGGGTGTTCATTCAAGCTTGCATTCCATTCGGTTCCGGCCGCCATGATGACTTGAGATCTGTTCGCTGGCTGATGGACATTGGCAGGATTGGGGAAAGGCATTTGATAAAACCAGATCATGATTCCGTGCACGGCGGCAATCATTCCGTATAATCTGAGATTCCTTTTTGCAATCATTGATCTTCAGGCCCTTGTCATACTCCAGTGCTTCATGGAGACAAAGGGAAAGGTTTGGTTTGAGTGCCCCAAAGGGTTTTTGAAACGCCTGCTTGTGAGGCTATGTGGCAAATCCTGAGGACGATCTCCACATCTGCTCTGGCATCTCCTTGAATGATAAGCGTTGGAGGATTCACAAAGCGTCCAACCGCTTCTTTCAAACGTTGAGAAAATTCCTGTTCTTTGATGGGCTGGCTTTCAAAATGGATTTTTCCACTTGCATCCACAGCGACAGAAATAACAGGAGGCTCAACGCCGGTTACCTCCTGACCGCTTAATTTCGGCAATTCAATCTGAACGCCCGGCGAGTAAACCATCAAAGTGCTGAAGACAAGCATGAGGCAGAGCAGGAAGAAAATGCCAGCGAAGGGCGCCACATCCAGTTGGCCACGAAAAATTTTTGCATTTCTTGGAAGCTTCATGGGCCCTCACTAATTCTTATTGCCAAAAGTTTCTGTCACGATACTCACGATTTCTGATGATGCCTTTTCCATATCCAGAACGATGGAGTTGACTCGACTGACCAAGTAGTTGTAGGCGGCATAGCTCGGTATCGCGACAGCGATTCCGCCAGCGGTGCAGATCAAGGCTTTCCAGATGCCCGCAGCCATTTCGGGGATTCTTGCATACAAGCCGGCTTCAGCAATGTGCTTGAAAGTATCCATCATGCCCAATGCAGTGCCAAGCAGGCCGATGAGCGGAGCAATTTGAGCGACAGTCGCGAGGAGGTTCAACTTTTCCTCAAGTCTGGGAACTTCCATCAATCCGGCCTCCTCCAATGACTCACGGACGCCTTCTTTGCCTCCTTCACGGCTGAGAATGGCGGCTTTCACAAGCCTGGCAACCGGGCCTGGTGTCGCTTCGCAAATGGAGATAGCCTCCACGACGTTGTCGCGTCGCAAGACGTTTCGGACTCCGTTGATGAATTCCATGGAGTTGATCTGGGAGCGGTGGTAGTGAAGCAATCTCTCCACGAATACACTCGCGGCTGCCACACTGGTCAACACAAGAAGCCACATCACTGGGCCTCCCTGTATAATGATCTCCGGCGTTTTCATAATTGTCTTATAGGCAGTGAAGCCATAGCCCGCAAGCGCGATCCGATCAAATCAATCAGAGAAGCCAAACTGTGCAGACAAAAAAAGATCAAGGAACTTCCATGCGTAAGGTATCTTTTACTCCCCGAGTATGTTACGTATTCACGTCTTATCTTTTCATCTTTGCCATGGATAAAGCTGACCTCAAAGATCAATTCGCGCAACAAAAGGCCCCTTGATTTGAGAATGTTGTTCTTTGAATACTGACCCTATGCTCTCACTTGTTTTTCAACCTTGAAAACCGCACATCTGCAATTAGATAGGAAAATGAAGACTTGCAACACGAACGATTCTTTCCACCACTTTAGCGATGTCGCTTTTATTCGGATTTTTCCGCTTGTTATCTCGAATTTCTATCTAGTTTGTGCCATTCTGTTCTATCTATTTGATATCAATCAAGTATCTTGCATTCCATGAAGAAGAGGACGCATAAAATGAAAAAAAGTTTCTGTGCCAGGTTGTTCGCGCTTCTTATTTTGCTTCCTTCATTAGCTGTCTGCCTTGCACAGGAACAGGCAATCATCAAGACCACACATGTCGCAGGAAGCGTCTACATGCTGGAGGGCCGAGGAGGCAACATCGGTGTTTCAGTTGGTGAAGACGGTATTTTGATTGTGGATAATCAGTTTGATAATATGGCGCCGCAAATCGAAGCCGCTCTCGCTGATCTCGGCAAAGGTGAATTGAAATTTGTTTTGAACACTCACTGGCATGGAGATCATACCGGAGGCAATGCCCACTTTGGTCAGAAGGCTACAGTCCTAGCCCACGAGAACGTGCGTGAGCGTCTGAAAAATAAATCTGGCACCCCAAAATCGGCTCTGCCGGTGATCACATTCAAAGAATCTTCTTCAGTTCATTTTAATGGTGAAGAGATTCGGCTGTTGCATCTTGGAGCAGGGCATACCGACGGGGACGTGATTATTTGGTTCACCGACTCCAATGTGATTCATATGGGAGATCAATTCTTCAACGGCCGTTTTCCATACATTGATTTGGCAAGCGGCGGTCGTGTGCTGGGATATCAGAGAAATGTAACGAAAATACTCAATGCCTTGCCCGAAGGAGCGAAAATCATCCCGGGTCATGGTCCTTTGGGGGATAAACAAGATCTACAAAACTTCTCAACCATGCTCATGGAGACTATCAATCCTGTCAGGCAGGCGATCAGTCAGGGGAAAACTTTGGACCAGATCAAGGCTGCAGGTGTGGATGAAAAATACAAAGCGTGGGCAGTTGGATTTATCAATACTCCCAGATGGTTGCAGATTGTATATAATTCGCTGACATCGGAACGGTAATCTGTCGTTGGAGTGCTCGCAATTTGATTCGCGGAACCTATACCATAGCAAGAACTTGATGGATAACGTATCTGGATTTTGGTACATCTGGGTCGACACAGGTGGTACCTTCACGGATTGTCTGGCACAAAGCCCGAAAGGGGAAATTTCGCGTGTAAAGGTGCTGAGCACGGGAAGACTCCGGGCAACGGTCTCTGGGGTCATTGACCAAGACCAGCTGGTCATCTCCTGTTCAACCGTATTACCTGAAAACTTTTTGATGGGATCTAAATTGATCGCATCAGCAACAGGAAATCTGGTGGGGGAAATCTTGCACCATGATATCCGCTCCGGCAAATGCCAGCTTCGTCGGGCTGCGGATCATCAGTTGTGCAGTGGAGAGCTTCTGGAGTTAGACTTCGGGATGGAGGCCCCAGTCCTGGCTGCTCGATTGATTACTGAAACCTCTCCTGAACGTCCTTTGCCCAGAACAGCATTTCATCTGGCGACGACCAAGAGCACGAATGCGCTTCTGGAAAGAAAGGGCGACCCTACGGCTTTCGTCGTCACAAAAGGTTTCAAGGATCTACTAAGGATCGGTGATCAAAGACGCCCCGATTTGTTTGCACTTAATATCGATCAAGCTGATCCCTTGCACGATCTTGTTTTTGAATTTGATGAGCGAATGGATGCGCACGGTGATGTGCTTAAACCATTCGATGATGAAGCGTTTCATCAATTGTCTGATGCATTGCTTCAGGCCGGGTTTACGACCGTGGCCATTGCGTTTTTGCATGCGGTTCAAAATTCGGAACATGAACGCAAAGCCAGGAAAATTTTACAAGGCAAAGGAATAAGACATATTTCCTGTTCCTCTGAATTAGCTCCATTTGTCAAAATACTTCCGCGCGCTGAGACGTCTGTCGTCAATGCCTATTTAACTCCGCTTATGGAAAGATACCTTGATGGAGTAGAGACTGCCTTGAGCGGAGGGGACTTCCGTATCATGACCAGCGCAGGAGGCTTTGTTTCGCGGCGAGATTACCGGGCAAAAGACAGTTTGTTCAGTGGGCCTGCCGGAGGAGTGGTGGGGGCATCCACGATTGCTCATCAATGTGGTGAGGGAAGGACCATTGCCTTTGATATGGGAGGCACGAGCACGGATGTTGCCCGGTATCATCATGGTTTTGATTATCAGTTCGAGCAACGCATCAGTGGTGTGCGATTGATGTCGCCTTCACTCAGGATTGAAACAGTTGCCGCAGGTGGCGGCTCTGTCTGCGGTTTTGGTGCCGACGGTTTTTTTGTAGGTCCCCACAGTGCCGGGGCTTCACCTGGACCCTCCTCATATGGGGCGGGGGGTCCTTTGACCATAACGGATGTTAATCTATTGCTGGGTCGTATGGATCCGGAACTCTTTGGAATACCGGTCAGGATAGATGCTGCTCGTCAGGCGGCTGATTGTGTTTATCAATCGATTCCGCACGAAAGGATTTCAGATTTAAACATAGATACCATGTTGCAGGGTTTGCTGGACATAGCCAATGAGCGCATGGCTGATACAATCAGGGGGATTTCAGTGCGAGAGGGCTATGATCCCAAGGAATACGCCATGACCGCCTTTGGGGGGGCAGGCGGTCAGCATGCGTGTCGCATCGCAGAGATTCTGGGGGGGCAGCGTATTTTATTTCCAGCTGATGCTGGCTTGCTGAGTGCTTTTGGTCTGCAGCATGCCCGCATGGAACGCTTCGCTCAAAGAGAGGTATTGAAATGTTGGGACGCTCTGGAACCGCAATTTGACACCTTGGTCAAGACGTTGGAGCAGCAGGCAGTGCAGGCCTTGTCAGATGAAGGTTTTGAAAAAGACAAGATCCTTCTGGATCGACGCATTGTTCAAGTTCGCATCCACGGACAGGAATGTTCCGAGTCCATAGACTGGTCTCCAGGGCAAGATCTTGCTGCCATGTTCCGATCAAGATACCTCAATGTCTACGGATACTATCCAGCTGAAAAGCCGATTGAAATCGTCACATTGCGCGTGATCGCTGCCACTGAAAAGATCCCGCTGAAAAAAGAGAATTTTTCATATCAGGGAAAAGCTCAATCAGTCAGAACAATTCAAAGTTACGTTCAAAGTGAATGGCAGCAGATTCCGGTGTTCAGGCGCCAGGATCTTGCGGCAGGGAATTTCATTGAGGGCCCGGCTTTAGTTCAGGATGCTTTCAGTACAATGTGCATTGACCTTGGTTGGAAAGCCATTGTGGGAGACATGGGCACTCTGCGTTTGGAGAGAATCTGTGCGAATCTGCCACAAAACAGGTCAGATGCGCCATCCATGCAATTCGAATTATTCACGCAGAGATTTTTCAGTCTGGTGAAGGAATCGGGCTTCATGCTTGAGCGCGTTTCCATTTCCACCAATGTGAAAGAACGTCTTGATTTTTCATGTGCCCTGCTGGATGCAGAAGGTGCATTGATTGTCAATGCACCTCACATTCCTGTTCACCTTGGAGCCATCGGTTTGTGCGTTCGAAAGTTGCTTGAGGAGTATCCAATGAATGATGGCGACATGGTCGTGACAAATCATCCAGCATACGGAGGATCACACTTGCCCGACGTCACCGTTGTCAGTCCTGCCTTTACCACCTCAGGAGAGCTGCTGGGATACATTGCAAATCGTGCTCATCATGCGGAAATAGGTGGCATTCGACCCGGCTCCATGCCGCCAGATGCAAGGCATCTGGGTGAGGAGGGAGTTGTGATTCCTCCAACTTATTTATACCGCCGGGGCAAAGCCCATTTTGAAGTTTTGGAAGTTTTATTGAGCCAGTCCACCTATCCGTCCAGGAATCCCAAGGATAATCTTGCTGACTTGCAAGCACAGGCGGCCGCCAATCGAAAGGGGATCCAGACGCTTGCACAATTGGCCGATGTCTACGGAGCTCAAACGATTAAAAATCATATGAAAGCCATGAAGGATCATGCTGCACAATTGCTGGTCAAACGTTTGAAAGTGCTTGAACACGGCAACTACATGGCTGAGGAATCGCTGGATGACGGGACTCTGCTAAAGGTATGCATCTGTCTCTTATACACATCTCCGAGCCCACGAGACCGAGGCTGATCTCG